>JGI20166J26741_10493337_pt1 | contig 15889 bp, 23 predicted proteins | sample TergutCu122P5_FD_26741 | JGI IMG/M metagenome (IMG submission 26741)
GGGCATTTGACAGCGGCGTGACCTGACCGCCGATTAAACTAATCTAAACGGAGGGATTGCAATGATGAAAGAGGAATTAATTGAAAGGTTAAAAGCGCGGAAAGTCCCACTTTTAATGGACAGCATTGGAGACGAAGACTATGCAATACTGGAAGAATGGTACATTATGTTTGACTTTGACAAGGACAAATTCGCGGACATTATCAAGGCATTCGGAGGAATAGAGCCTTTAATTATTAAGAAGGACTATCCGAGAAAGGTTATTAAAGCCCTTGACGAGTACAGAGAACGGGAGACTTACAAGCAAAATAAAATTAAAGCTGAGCAAATGAGCCGTGAACTTGCAAGGTTGAAAGAATCAATACAAGCATTTGAGAAAAACCAAATATTCTAAACGAATCAAAGCCGAGCCGGGCGGCTAATCCCGGCCTATGATAGGAGGGTATAGAATGGTGTATCTTTTAAGACTTACCGATCCCGAAATGTTAGTATTAAGAGAAGTAATAAACAATGTTTTGGAAAGAATGCCACGCGATATTGAAAATATTTTTTCAGAACGTCTCAGAGATATACAGCTTAAAACAACAAATTTGATTGTAAAATCATTATAGGAGGAAATGAAAATGACTGACTATACGGGTGCAATAGTAAGGTTTTGGCAGTCAGTAAAAGAGGAATTGACAGACGTACAGTTTTATACAGCTTTGTTAATGCTTCAAGCTATAATGAGCAAAGATACTCATATCAACACATATCATTTTAATCAAATAACAGAGTACATGAAAGAGATATGCGGCAAGGAATAACGCAGATAGGCCGGGGCAACCCGGTTAATGCGGGGGACGGTTAAAAGCCGTTCGCGGTCTAAACCCCGTCTACAGATGAAAGGAGGAAACCGGATGAAATTTTATGAGGTTTATTACCGCCGAATAAAAACAGCACAATGGCGGGAATGTGACATGATAGAGGCCAAAAACATGACAGAAGCAACAAAAGAAGCTCTAGCGAGGCTTGATTTTTTGGGAAAAGTATCACATACAACAAAAAAGAAAGGAGAAAACTTGCACGAAATGGATAGCGGCGCACAGATATTGATAAAAATATCTGACTAGAGCGTACAAAAAACAGGCTAGTTATTTGTAATATATATGAGGGGACGCCGCGCAAACGTGAAGAACGGAGGCGGGGAAGGCAAACCCGGAGCTTGAAGCTCTGCCCCTCTTACTATATTACTGACACCGGAGGTTATGACAGAATGTGGATACACATAACATTAGGAAGCGTCATTGTACTATTGCTGATTGCCTTATTTTGGGATAGGCGTATCAGGTAGAACGCTGGAGGCGTTCAGGTAACACGCCGGGAACGGCTAAAATAATCTAATCAAACGGAGGGTACAAAATGAAAAAATTTGTCATACTTGTTAAGAACGAGGCCGGAGCGTATGAGGAACAGATGTATTTTCTCGAGAACTCAAAGGAACTCAAAGATTTTCCCGGCTTTACAAAAATTCTGAATACGGAGCGCGTGAGTCATCCGGCCCCGGAGGTTATGCAACGGGTATTACTGGGCTATCAGCTTAACAAGCGGCTGATGAACCTGTCCGAGTTTTACCGCGAGTGCGCGGAGGTTGAAGCGGCTTTCGCCGAAGATGAACGGAAAAAGCTGGCCGAGCTTGCCACGAAAGACCCGGCGAAACATGCGGAAATACTCAAAAAGAATGCGGACGCTGAAAAAGAGCGTGAACGCAAACGCAAAGAAGCCGCTGACAAAAGAGCAACGGCGAAAGTTAAGAAATGATGTAAACGCCGCGCCGGGGGAAATGTTTGCGGCGGCGTTGACATAGCCGGGATGAATTAGCCCTTTACCCGGCGTATACGGGGCGGCGGCGCGTTAAAGGGTAGGACGCGCCGTTATGCCCCGGCTGACAGGAGGCGAGGAAATGAAAAGCAGTACAGATTTTGTGAAATACTGTTTTGACAAAATCGGGACACCGTATGTTTACGGTACAAAAATGCAGTTACTTACAAATGACCTTTACGAGTGGTTACGTAAGACATACGGCTCAAAAGTTTGGGCGTCTGACCGTGACAAAATCGGAAAGGTATGTACTGACTGTAGTGGACTGATTTCCAGCTTTACAGGCATTACGCGCAATAGCGCGGGATATAAGGCGGCGGCGTCTCAGATATTCGGAATTGACAGTATCCAGCTTGCGCCGCTGGGCGCTCTTGTATGGAATGAAGGGCATATAGGCGTATACGTGGGCAACGGCGAATATATCGCCGCTGACGGAAGCGCGGTAAATACTCGTAAAAATCGCTTGCCGTCCACGTTTACACACTGGTTTTTATGCCCTGATTTGACCTATGAAAGCGAGAGCACTACAAAACACTGGGCGCAACCTCATTTTGACGCCCTTGTTAAAGCAAAAATTCTTGAAGGAGACGCGACAAGTGACATATGGAAAAACTTTGAAATGTCGCTTTCTTCAATCAAAATCGGGCAATTTTTGGCTTTAATGAACAAATTATATCAGGTATCAAAATAAGCGTGAATACACCGCTTAAACTAAAAATAAAAGGAGCTAATCAAATGTTAAACAAAAACGCAACGAGCGGCGGAACTACCGAAAACGTATCCAGCACGGGGGCGTCAAATCCGGGGACGGAATTGGCGCTTATCAAGGGGATAACCGAACTCCCCCAAATCCTGCCGGAACTGGACGAGGACGAACTTTTTAATATTATGCAGGACACGGAGCCGATTCAAAACCTTGTCGAGAAAAAATTCAAAATCACGGGCATAAAAAGCGGCTGGACGCTTGTACCCAAGAACAAAAAGAAAAACGGTAACGAGACGCCGGAAACCGTGGACGAGGACGGCAATCCCTTTGTCAAAGATGACGAAATGGAAGAAGCGTATCGCGTGATTGTGATAACGAATATCGGCACATATCACAGCTTTTCCAAAACGTTCAACCTTGCGCTTGTCTCTGCTTATAATGAATTCGGGCGGCGCATGATGGATAAAACTTTCGTCATATCTTCCCGCGTTCGCGGAGCCGGGGAAGGGACACGGGCGTCATACGTTATGAGAAGCGTTAAGGCGTAAACATTCACATCTTAACTAATCGAAACAAGAGGCGCGGCGTAAAAACCGCGCCTTTTAGTACGATGAAACGGAGGTATAAAAATGAGCTTGCGAAAGCAATTACAGGCTATGATGGAACTTATCATGTCCGGCCTGCCGGATGAAGAATCAACAGAAGTTGAAGTCGCTGACCCCGGCCCCGGTGAAACCGAACCGGATACAAACGCGGCGAAAGGCGAAAAGAGTACAGAGCCGTCAACCGTGGAAAACACAGAATTTCAGGGCGCGACGGAGCCGCCAAATGAAATAATTGTGACGGCTGACCAAGCAACAGAGCAAAGCCTTGATATGCGGCTTGCCGGGATATATCAGGCAATCGAGGAACAAGGCAACGCAATAGCCTTACTTTTAACGGAGGTAAACAAACTTAAAGCAAACTTTACCGACATTAACGACGCTATCGACACCGCCGCCCAAATAAGCCCCACTGTTGAAAACTTAGCTGACCTTATCCGGCAAGTATAAGGGGGGAAAACTATGGCGCAATTTTTACCGCATGATGTACGCTTGAATAATCTTAAAAACGGACAATACAGGGTATGGCATGACGGGCAAGAGATATTAATACCACGCGGGCAGAGTACAACAAATCCGCTTTCGCAAGAGCTTGTAAACGCAAATACAAAAGTATATGGAGTTATTAATAATAGTTATTTTAACCCGCCGGACGTGGATTTTGTAAGTACAAACGTAAGCGTTAAACGTTTTGATACTTATAAACTCCAAATATGGCGTGGCTGGGATAACTTACCCATTGAAAACCCAAATATCAGCTATGTATTCGATATGGGTTTACGCCGTATCTATACTTTAATGTACATCGAAATAACATGCGGGGAATTTACCGGAATACACTATAGCAAGCCTTATTTTGCATATGATGACGGCCCGAGAGGCGCGGAACAGTGGATAACGGATACAATGCACTTTAATTATCCGGGGCTGTCCGGTTTGCGCGGTTCTTTCTTTTTGGCTTGCAATCCGCACGGCGTGATTGACTATATGAGTCTTGCAAACAAAGCATTTGACACAACCTCATATATACAGAAAACGAGACTTCCTATAACTCTGATGTTGCATGACGCATGGATATTCAACGGAAATTCTCAAATGCAAATTGACCTTAAAAATCCCGGATGGAATATAACATTTGACGTTTCTGCGTCAATAATGGGGGGTGAATAGTATGCCGGATTTTTTCAAGCTGACAACTCAGCAAACGGAGGATAAAGTTATCTCACGCGAACAGCGAATTTATGCGGACGCTATGACTATTCCTCAGACAAACAGTTTTACAGTACAAACAACCTCAAACGCGCCGAGGCTTAAAATAAAATTCTTCCTTGACGCTGTAGAATTATCTCCGCTCATACCGTCAATTCCTGACCCGCGCAAAGCATACACGGTAGGCCAATACTATGAGCTTGAACATTTGGAGACTGTACAAATTATCAATACAATCGGTATTTTTACTTTCCGTTATGAGTGTACGGCAAATGACGGAAGTGGCGTATTTACATGTAAATTCGTTATTACTCCGATTGTAGATAAAACAATACAGCTTTTTATATCAAGCATAGTATTTGAGGATTCTTTCTATAATAGCGCAAATCGAAATAACATAAGCACAATTTTACGTGACCAAACTATACCATATGTCCGCACAGCGTACACAACTGATGCAAGCCTTGATACATCTTCAAGCGGCGCAATGGCAAACGTATTCGATATAATGAAAAATAACGGTGAAAAAGTGGGCTATATGACAATCGGAGGAAAGTATACAACAGGTACAAACCCCATAAATTTTTCAATGTCATACAACGGGCCGGACGGTATAAGCGGATTTGTAGCGCGTTATCTTCCGTCTGACTTTCAAATGGGTAATATAATGACCAATAAAAGAGTATTAACAACAGCGTCATTTGTTCCCGGCTATGTATTTGAAAATATCAATTTTTCAGTTATGGATGGTACTTCTTTTCATCATTGGTATTATATCATTAACATATGCAAACAAACCGCGCCAACAACAGTCGAATATAATCTTTTATACAAACTTGACGTAATGTACGCAAATTTACAACGTTGGTTCTGCCGCTGGGAGAAGTATGTTTTTGACCGCTCAGAGTATGCGACATTTTAGCGGGAGGGTTTTATATGGATTTTGGTTTTGCTGGCGTTCCCGCTATTACGGTAATTTGTCTTTTGTTGGCTCAGTTAGTGAAACAGACGCCGATAAATGATAAATGGATTCCGATTTTTTGCGGGGTTCTGGGCGGCATTCTGGGCGTTATACAGCTTTATGTTATCCCGGAATTTCCCGCCCATGATTTACTTGCCGCTATTGCTATAGGAATTACTAGCGGACTAGCGGCAACGGGTATACACCAAATAGGTAAACAATTAACCGAAAATTAAAACGGAGGGAATAAAATGCCTGACCCTAAAAAGATAGAAACTGCCGTGCCTAAAAAGATACTTGCTCAGGTTTTACATGACCTTGCCCCGAACGTGACAAGCGCACAATGGGAAGAACATATCGAACGGACGAAGGATGATCCGAAAGCCTTTTTCGGCGGGAATGGCGTTGGCTATGAGGAATATTTAGCCTTTACGTCAACCTATGACGCGGACAAACGCGAACGCGCCTTGAAAGCTATACGCAGACAATAAAAGGGAAAGGATGATTTATTATGTTTTTCAATCAGGGATTTGTTCCCGGCTGGAATGCGATTTATCAGAACTTGATAAACAAAATCAGCAAAACGATAATAACAAGTAACATATATCAAAGCCCGTTCACGCAAATGTTACAGACAATCGAAACCGGAAACTATGTACAGGATATACACATAAATCCGGGCGCGGTTCTCTTACAGGACACCGTTATAAACTCCAATATTCTGACGGATTATATAGACGATATTGTACAGGCGGTTTATGAGGTCAACGTTGACCTTGCTTTCCCCTCCACATATACCGAATATGTAGTCCGCACGGCGTTCACGCTTTTACAGAATGTATCTGAGCTTATAACGGCGTTGACCGCAAATATCCGTACAACTGTGGAATACTGGCGTAATAACCTTGTTAAGCAAATGCTTTTCAATGGTTATAAGTACGGTATGATTAGCGGTTCAACTCTGCCGGGAAGCCCGCTTTTGTCGCAGGCGAATTCATCCGCGTTCGCGGTGAAGCTCAACACAACGATTGACGATTTCAGGACAGAAATAAACCCGCGCAACGTTATTTATAACAATCAAATCGGGCTGGCCGCTGACGAAAAGCGGCTGACGATAACGAATGAATTCCCCTACGTTATCATATTTAATGAATATGTGCGTGACGTGGAATTTATGAACGCTATCAATTTGGCGTGGATTGAGAAATTCAGAAGCGGCAATAATAATATGGACTGGCAGAACCGTATTATTATGCTGTCGCTGGCTGACTTCCCCACTGCAATCCCGCCGACAAACCGGAGCGCGGTAACAGGTACAAACGTATCCGCGAAAGATGTAAACTTTTACGAAATGCCGCGCGATAAAAACGGCGTGGCTCTTTTCGGCAATGCGCCGCTGGCCGGACAGAATATATGCGCATTCGTCATTGACCCGCAGGCAATCAAGCTCTTTACACAGCTTGAAATTTCCACGGCGTGGCTCAATCCGGCAACGCTCAGAGCCACAAACCGGACGATTTACAGAACTATTATGGCACTGGGCGCTTACAACAAAATCCACGCTATCACGTTTTAATCTGTCCGGCGTTTATAATGCGATTAAAGGCCGTTTATGGGCGCATAGACGGCCTTTAATGTCAGGAGGTATAAATGTATGTCTAACAAATCAACAGGACGGGAAATAGCAAATATGGAACCGTTAGCCTACATGAATTTAATGGGCGTAAATGTAGATGAAACTATAAAAAACACAGGCGTATCTTTTACTAATTCAGAGGTATTAAAATACTTCAAACTTTTACGGGAATATTATCTTAACCGTATTAAATGGACATGTGACACAATCCCGGAAGATGAATTGCGCCTTATTGAATGGCATATATTTCATTATGGAAAATGTGCTATGCTCAGGCCGCGCATATCGCGCAATAATTTCAAATTCATTTTGCCTCAACCTAAAATATATCAATGCGCTTATACTAAAATTAACTATCGCAACGGTAAACCATATACTATTTCTATCGTAAACTTGAACGCACAAACGCGCTATAACGATATTATAATAGATGTAGAATATCCCGAAAGCGAATTTGTTATATTTACAGATGAATTCCTTTATGCTCAAAATGCAAGCCCTTTCATCAATATAGCGTGGGAATTCGCTTGTAAATTACATGAATTAGACCTTGCTTTCAATGCTAATAGTTTGCGTCAACGTATGCCTTTTGTATTTAATAACGGCGCACAGGAAATAGAAAAAGACGGGACTTTTAACGTTATAGCAAATCGCGGTATATCAATCGCTGAAATAATGCGCGGCGCGTTCGGGAGAAACGAGCCTTTTGTAGAAATTCCTCAAAGCATGGTAGGGCATGACGGTTTTATGCACGAACCGCAATTTGTCCAGAATCACATGCTTGAACACATGGACGCGCAAAAGAAACTTTATCAGGCATATTTTGAAATGCTGGGACTATACACACTCAAAGAAAAAGGCGGCACATATACAGTTAAAGACGTTCAAAAGGCAGGAGACGAAACCGGGGATTTTGTTACTCGCACAATGCTAAACACACGAATAATGTGCGCGAATGAAGCGGCAGCAAAATTCGGGATTAACTTAAAATTAGACTGGAGGACTGACATATGATTGCGGTATCTTTACACGCTGACAGTAAAATAAAGTCAAATGTAAAATACCGCACGGGCGGTATTACAAGCGCGGCAATTTGGAGCGCGGCGGCGGTATCAAATGGCAATCTATCTAATAAAGACATTTACGGGGATAACGCTATAGAATTATCCGTTTCGTTTATGACTGTTGGAAAAACAAACTATATTATACTAAACTTTGACGATAGTGTAATAATCGCGGGAGAAATAACAAACGCTGTCTATATTAATGATACCAATACACAGGTACATTATGCGGTAGATTATTTTACATCCGCACAAATGACCAAATCAAAACAAGCTAATTTTATGACAACTATATATGGTTACTGCGAACGTACAAATCTAGGCTATACAGATTCACATAGCCTTGTAAACTTACAACCGGAACCATTCGCGGGAAGTGATACAAAACGCGCTAACAGTAAAATGACCGGAGAACTTAATAACTTTATTAATGACTTTACAGGAACTAACCAAAATGCCCCGGCGTATTTACTGTCAAACGGTTATCGCCTTGTATTATGGGTATCAGCGTTTGTTATGCAATGCCGCGCCGCGCACGGTCTAGGGAATGTTCCCGGCGTAATTAACCCGGCTCCGTTCACTACAAATCGCGTTGTAACCGTTCCCACGTTTGACACTCCATATGGTGACATGGGATTTTGGCGCGGCGGTTACTCAAAAGGGCAACCTTTTATATTTACAAATACCGGAGCTATGCAAGCCTTTATTAATTCTATGCTAACCAATGTCGGACTACGTATTATAATACCGCCGGAGGGTATAACCGGAGACGCAATTAGACAAAAGGTAAACATTGATAACCAATACTTTGTAAACTATTCTACAATGAGCATTGAAATGGAACAAATCCGAATGATAACAGGGGAAGATATATACGGAATTCAAATACTACCTGAAAAATTCATTACGGGCGCGGTAGGACTTAACCCCGCAATTACTGACCAAATGTTTACTATTGCGCATAACTTATCTAATTTCAATGGCTTACAAGACGAACTAGGAACCGTGCCATATGACTATTCAAAATCAAAGGCTATGACGTTTCCATACTTTTACTATACAATAACTACACGTTGCGGAAATAAGATTGACCTAATACCACAAGTAAATATGATTAACGCAAATGTTTTTGAAAATACACTACAATATCATGTATATTTACGTTTTATTGGCGGTGAACAGGCAAAACTACAAATCAGAATTACACCGCGTTTACAACAAACTGACGATGTAGCAGACCCTACAAGCGGCGTTGAATGGATTAATATATATGAATATCCTACATTATCATGGGCAACAGGCGTATCAAGTGCGCAACAGTTAGCGTATTTGTCAAGCCGTTTACAGCGTACCGCAAATGTGCAAAAGGCTATTATTGGCTCTGCCGTGAGTGGTACGGGGTTTATGTACGGAATACGCGGCGGTAAAGCTGACTTTGAAAAGCAAGGACTTTTTCGCGCGGGTATGACGTGGCTGGGCGGGAAGGTTAATCAAATTAAGTCCGCGCCATATGCCGAAAGTACGGCTATAGTAACCGGAAACGGAAGTTATAATCTTAACAATCAGCTTGAACAAGAGACGGCTCTAAATAACGCTCAAAACGTTGCGACAACTGGAAACGACATTATACTAGGGGATAACAATTTTGACCAATTACTATCACAACCATTAACAGTTTTTGCGGCTGGATACTCAAATAGTGAAACATTTTCACTCTGCCGCATGTTTGACCGTTACGGGCAAGCCTTAAACGCGAATATAAATCCGCTGACAAATTCGGGTAATATATTCGGAGGACGCGCATATGTTTCCAGCTTTAACGGGCAGACATTTTACAAATTTATGTCTGTTGACGTTGAAGGAATAATGCCTGTTGACTGGAAAAACGCAATACAAAATATGTTTATAGGGGGCGTTTACCTTGTTAATTGACGTCGCTGAAATATTGCGCCGTAATTTTCAAAGGATTTCTACAAATCGTTTTGTTGTAGATTCCCCGCGATTTTGGCGCGAAGAATATCACCCACGTTTCAAAGATATTTTTCAATATTCAGATTTTCAGGACGTAATAAATCAGGTAAATAATGAACAGTCTTTTCCGCTTTCGCCTGTCAAAATTGACGCGCTTGCAACGCGAATGTATGAATTTTTTTCAGACTTTCGATTTGCGGCAATCCCGGCGAAAGAGCCGACAAGCCCCGGCATGTTTTTAGCTGATTTGTATTTCACACTTGAAGATTATTTGCCGGGGATAACTATTGAAGATTTCCCGCTCACTATGGATGATTTTAACCTTGTACAGAATAAAGCCGAAACCGGAAAAAATGACACATCAAAAGTAGGAACGAGTGAAGCGCATAAAGCCGGAATGAAGCATGACACGGAGCTTGATATACTCACAAATACACGGCTTTCACAACAAGACATTGCAAGCACGGAAAATATAGACGATGAAACAAAACAGAATACAACACAAATAAACGAACTTTATAATTCTCCACAAGACCAGGGTGTAAAGCCAAATACTACTAATACACAATATGAGGGTGTAAACGGTATACCAATACAACCGGACGCGAAATTTACTACTACAACGCAAAACACTTTTAACGGAGATACTACAAAGGGAAAGACTAATACAAGCGCACAAAGCCAACAAGCTAATAGTGAAATACAACAAAACAATGACGCTAAAACCGCGCACGGAACTACAAACGAATTCGGAGCAGACCAATACCAAGAGAACGGAACGGCTAAAAGTGATAATTACATGGAAAGCCTTGATTTTAACCGGGGCGCACGGTTACATGATTTCTATGATTTATACCGTCATACAGACTGGGCGGAAATTTTTGGCCGTTTGTCCCGTTGGATTTTACAAGCGCACATTGCAACAGCGGAGCGGAATTATTTAGACTGCCCCGAGTACGTATAAGGGAGGGTAAACCGTGAATATTAACGATATGCGTAATATGGTTATAGCCGGACAAATCGCAACAATAAAAGCACAGATTGAGACGTGGAATATATACGCGGCGCGAACGGGGGAAACTGTCACGAACATTATAACCGCGCTTAATGACCATATTGCAAAACTTACTATACTTATAAAATAAGAGGGGATAATATGCAAACTAAAACAATCAAACTTAACAAGGGAGAATACACGGACTTTACAACGGAGTTTACAGAGCACGATATAATAATACTCAGCGGGGCGCGGGGAAGCGGAAAGAGCTTCCCCGCCGCTAAATATGTAAGCTCTATACTCGAAGCTGACCCGAACGCTAAATTCGGCTATATGCGTATATCAAGAGACGAATTAGCTACATTTTATACATGGTGTACTGACCTTAACTTACACAAAATAGCTGACAATGCGCAAAGTGTACGTTTGCAACGCGGCAAGCCTACAAGAGGTGATATTACATTGTTTGGATATGACAATGATAATATACTAATATTTGAGCGTGTAATAGGCAAGTGTATATCACTTGAAAGCGCACATGAATATAAAAGTGGAAAATATGACGAATTCAAAGTTATTGTATTTGAAGAGTGTTCACGGCTTAAAATGAATCCAACAAATGAGCAAAATTATGTCTTTAATTTTCTTGAAATTGTAGTTAGTATCTTTCGCGATAGGCCGAAAAATGTTATTGCAATATGTAATAACTTTCGCAATATACCACTATTTGACCGCACGATTGATGAATTAACCGGAATAGAACAGGGTTTTACAAACCCGATTAAAATAAAGATATTCCGCAAAGGAATAACCGCGCTAAATTCATATATGGCGTATCTTAATGGCGAAGTATACGAAAGTGATGATTTCACCGTTAATATAGACGAATTCTATATAATCTACACTAATAAAAACTATATCATAAAACAGCATAAAATATATCCAAGAAAACACTATATAACCGCAAACAAAAACGCGCGTAAAATTATCTATAGTCAAAATGAATATTTAACATTACGTAATTTTTGCCGCGCGTCTGCTGTCAATGAATTTTATTATCAATCCCCACAAATAGAAAAGCAATTTGTTAGTGAATATAACAAATTGCTTTCTGAAATAACAAAATTTTTGAGCGACAAGGGCAGTTATTTCATAATGCAAGCCTAATTTTTGCACGTATCCCTTCCATTATTTTATTATATTGACGCCGGGGAATTGCGGACGCATACGCTTTTACCCCGGCAAGTAATTCATAGATTAGCTCTAATTCTATTTCATTAAAACCATATTCCAATATTACTTCTGGCTCTATATCGTCTCTGAAAAGCTCACGAATGTTTTTTGTGATAATGTCATAATGCCTTTTATTTGCGGTTTGGTCATTTATCGCGTTTTGTTTGGCGCGTACAATATAATAGTTTAACGGCGCATTCATAAACAAACCTACTTTTAATATAGCGTCGTGTATATTGTCCATGCTGACATATGAGCGCGTTTGTAATAGGTTATCATAGTAAGTATATGTGTTAAAGTATTGTAATAGCTCTGTATATTTTTCTTCTAGCTCTGTCATAGTCTCACCCTTTTATAATAATGCGGCCTGTACATCTGTTTTAGTGTTATTGATTAAATCAATGACTGAACGTGCAGTATAGCGAGTGTATTTTCCCGGCCCTTCTTCTATAATGTAAATATCGCCGCCCATTCCTGCCTCATAGCGTTCTAAATCAAGGGATATAGCGTCTGATATTTTATCCAATGCTGTCATATTATCACGTGCATAAGTCTTTGACGGTTTGAAGTATTTCATCAAATCAAGGTTAAAACGTTGTTTTACTTTGAATTGATTTGTTATGTTTGATACGCCGTGTATTTTTTCGATAAAATCACGCTGAATTTGTTGTAAGGTTGAGTAAACTATATCATTGTAATTTTCAGGCTGTCCGGCGTTTTCACGTTCTCTTTTATCAAATATAGCATTAAATTCTTTTGCTTTTCGCGTTATGTCTTTGATTGTATCACCGTATTTTACTTTTATGTCCATTGCTTTCAATGACCGCCGCGCTAATTCTTTGAAGTTTTCGCCCTTTGCTAATTCAACCATTTTTGCAGTCTGATTAAATGTGGAAAGTATGCTTTTAATATCGCCTATAGGTAAACCCATGTTTTTTGAAAGTGTATTAAGTATAGTTTTGTCTGGGATTGATTTCATACGGTTAAGTAACACCGCTGTCGCGTCTGTCATTGCTTTTGCGCCAATTTCCTCCAATAATGCCGCGCTTGCTTGCTCTAGTGCTTTCTCTGCCGCTTTTTTCGCGGCGGCTTTTAATGCGGTTTTGAGTGCGCCGACAAGTACACCGGGAATAGCCATAATTTACGCCTCCAATGTTAGTAATAATTACGCTCTTTAATTTTGTAAGGCCCCTTACGCATTGCTTTTCCTCCGTATACGTTTACCATTTTATAAACTTCAAAAGGTTCACTGTTAATCACAAAATTGTCAAAGGTTATTTGATTATGATATTTTAGAGAAAGGCCAACACAAGTTACTTTTATTTTGAGTGGATACTTCTTTTTATTGCGTGATTCTGGAAGCTCTAGGACATAATTTTTCTTTGATAAGAATTTACCACGGACTATATAATCACCGTAACCCTTATCAAAACCCCATTGACCTATATTATCTCCGAGCTTTCCGGCGCGTTGTAGTTTTAGTATTGATAGTTTAATGTTTTTGAAATATGCACTATCTGTATCACCGTATAAAAAATCGTCTCCGAGAATGTATACAGTCTCTACCCAATTACGCCGCGCATATGCTGTCACGGCTGACGCTAATGGTTTGTATATTGTGTCATTGTCTATTGCGCGTACTTTAACATATTCGTCTATATCAGTGTATTGAAAGATTATGCCGGATAAGTCTTGCGCAAATTTACCATAAAGGGCGTTTAGGATTAGTTTTATTGCTAGATTTAAGACGCCTTTACTTATCTTTCGCTCAACATAGAGAGGAAGAATAAAATCACGTATTATTGTGTTTACTTTGTAATTGACGCCATAAACAAAAGATAGCTTCTTTATTTTAGCATATTTTGTGATTGTTTGCAAATCAATACTATTAATAGGTAGGTATCCAGTAAATTTATCCGGGAATTGTGAACGAGTAAAAGTGTATTCAACGTCTAATTGTTCCATTCCTATTATTGCACGGGCTTTATTTTCAGCATGACAACGCTGGAAAGGCTGACCGCGCATTTCAAAGGAAATGTATACTACATATTCACTATAACCTTGTTCGGTAAAATCACTTATTTGACGGCCTTCTCCGTATGGCAAAGGTTGAGTTAATGCGTATCCGTAAGAATTGTGTATATCTACCATTTGTATATTATATTGCTCTTTACCTTGATACTTTCGATTAAGTGTACAAATACCGCCGCTATAACATGCTTTTGATAGGTCGGCAAACGTTCCATTTAATTGTGGATATTGAGAGCGGAAATAATCGTTTTTGCTTTCGTGATTTATGTTTTCTATTCCCGCTCTTTCACATAAATAATGTTTCAATGCGTCCAATGACATTGACGCGGCTGTCGAGCCTTTACCGTGAAAACGTTCATAAAAAGTAGTTTTGAATTGCTCAATACATTTTGCAAGGCTTGTTACATCATAAATGTTACGTTCTTCTATTAACGACATTTTTGATTGTAATTGCTCAATACTGATTGACTGCCAATTTACATTAACCTTTTTCGGGTATCCAAAGTCTGACAAAATTTTATCCTGTGCTGAATTAAGTATAGACATAGTATCACGTATTAAAATTTTGAAACCACGATAATACAAATTTATACCAATATACTTTGATAAACTTTCTCCAACGATTGCAAATGCTCTGTCTTTTTCAGTTTGATATTCGCCTATATAAGTTATTTTATCACTGTCCACAATATTAGTAAAATCATGGTAGAACAATTCATGTATTATGATACGAAAATCATATTGTACATTGTGAAACCATGACCATAGTATTTTGTGTTCAGAACGGTTATGTTTTGGTATGATTGAATCAATAAATTTTAGAAATGATACGGGCTGATTATAGATATTTTGCTTTACTTTTAATACGCCTTTTGAGTCACACGCGGAAAACATAATAGGGCAGAGCGATTTTGTTATTTTGTTTCCGTCACTGTCGAGTTTATCCGGGTTTAAATAATAAGGATAGATTTTCTCTTTCAGTGCGGCGACGTTGTCAAACTCTAGAGCTTCAAAATCGCAATAATAAGTCACATAAATTTCCCCTCCATTAATCTATTATGGCTTCCACGTCGTAACATGATGATAGGTTTTTTCGCTTTCCAATTAATTCATCTGTCAAGTATTGTATGTTTTCAGGCACAATAAAAGCGTCTGACGTTTCCACGAATGCGCTTTCAATACGTCCACGGCGTTCACTTTCCATACGTAAGATAGCCGTAACTTTCGCCACTCTGTTTTTACCTAATTCATTACGCACATTCTCATAAAATATAACTTTTACCTTTCCGTAATTTGGTGAAATTACACTAATCATTTAACATTCCTCCATAGGTTTTTATATAAAACTACTACTATTATACACCGTTTCCCCAAAAAATGCAACCCATTTTTTCAAAAAAATAATTTGTAACACAATTGTCATAATTCGGCGTACAAAAAAGGGCTTAGTTATTTGTAATAGTAGTAGAGGGATTCGATGCAAGGCCCGCTGGCCCCGGTTCATTCCGGTTTGGTTGAGACGCAACTACATTATCCCTTTCGTAATAGTGCAATTCTTTTCACCCTCTGCGATTGCAACGTAGAGGATTTGTGGACGTGAATAAAGTCACGGCGGCTAG
>JGI20166J26741_10494448_pt1 | contig 15889 bp, 10 predicted proteins | sample TergutCu122P5_FD_26741 | JGI IMG/M metagenome (IMG submission 26741)
GGGGGGGGGGGGGGGGGAGCAGGTTGACTGACTCATTTCCTTTGCCCAAAATTATCAATTATCTGTGTTTTCTTTAGACTTTTGGTCACTTGGGGTAGTACATATTTTCAGAAATAATTGCAGACCAATACATATGTTCAGTAATCACTGTGGACTGGTGGTAATTGGGTCTATTCATTAATTAATCTGTATTACACTATAAACAGTACATTTCAATAAAAATGGTGATGTAATATCAAAATAGATTATATAGTGTATGTTTAGTTTTCAGCAAAAATTTAAAGTAATTTTATCCCCTTTCTTCTTCCCCGCAACATTAAACGTGTAAAAATAATAGCTCACTTCTTACAGTACTTTATGGACTGATGACATATGAGTAATGCTGTTAGGAATCTATGTTACAAGTATCCATCCCAGTATGGATCTTGTGAGTGAGTTCCACTTTGACACCTTTTGTAACCATGTTTTCTTCCATTGTCACCCATACATGTTCTGCAGCTGAGCTCATACCATTCAGGTTATTATAGGATATTTTCCACTTTGTTTGAAGCATGTGATTAACAGTACATATTTTGAAAATGTATTGTACGTTGAAGTGTTTGGTTCTGGAATATTGTGCTGTTTAAGTGGGTGACAGGTACCCCAATACATGGAGCTTTGTTGCTGAATGGTACAGTATGCCTGATTTGTGGGTGTCATGTGAATTAAAAGACACGAGTAAGTTTTAACGTATGAATGATTTGTAAGCTGCTGTCCAGACTTCTGTTAATCTGCCCTACGTCCTTCAAAGGAACGGCACAGTGACAAAATGTAGCACATATTTTGCCCTTGCTCTTTTAAATCAACTTTCTGTACTCACCTATCCAGTTTTGATATGTGTATGTCTTTTGATGCACTATACAGTTTCAGGTGTAATGTTTGTATACATTCACGGAGCAGAAGACCTTGCTAGTGGTGACCAAAGTGAGTGCAATCCGTATTGCATGCTGTTCAGCAATGGTAAGAAGGTAGGACAGTATTCTGTTAAGCATGCTCAACAATATGGCACATATATTATCTGTTCTGTATATGCTATAATGTGTAATGTAAGGGTGAAACTGTTATCAACAATATTGACTGAAACCAGCTTTTAATGGAATTTCAGTAAATTTTAGTATTTACCATTTTAAATGGACCTGTATGTGACATAGGTACTTATTTCTGACACTATAAACAGTGTATTATCATGCATTACATATTTACTAGCAATGTGCCTGCCATATGATTGATGTCCTTAATATTCACATACCAGCACACAGCCTTTTTCATCATTGAATACCATCCAAATCACTTAAATTTTTTCCCATTCGGTTTTTACAATGTATTTTTATATTGGCCAACCGTACCTACTGAGTATCACCTTTTAAATGTGACAGTTCTTAATGTGCTTCAGATTTCACACAATACACCTAATGAAATTTTGTCCTTGTGGGGACAACAGCTTTACATTGGAACAGGACCTCATTTTAACTCACCTTCTTTTCCTTATTCTTGTTCTAAGTGCAAACATAGCATTCTTTTCTGTCAGAACATTGGCATCTGGTTCTACTACTCTCATCCCACACTTTTGGCAGGAGTTAGTTTCCAAGACACCTCCACAAAAAGCAAAAATCTGTGAATAATTTACTGCCCTCCCAGAACAATGTTTTGGTATATTTTAGTTTTTTGTTTCCAGAAACATTGTGACTCTTTGAATATCATGCAATATGGCTCCAACACATGTATGAGTCATCAGACAATTTTTATGCTCCTGTTCATTGAAGGGTCCAAACATATTTATGTTCTTGAATATGTGAAACCGCCAAGTACAAACCTACAAATAGTGACGGATGGGTATGTGTTGTAGTATGTGCCTGATGCTGAGCTTTTTATTCTGACTTATCACGTACCTCACACAGAACATACCAGTACTTCATAACCATGCCAATTAGCTTTCTTCTGTCCCAGCACATACCTTACAGAGAACATAATAACAATGGTAACCATGGCTAACAGAGTGTGAATCATACCAAGAGCATGTCCCACATGCGGTATTATGCAGAGTGATTACATAATCTAGTGGTCAAAAAGTGATGGCCACACAAAAATTAAACCCACACTGTTGTAAAGCACAACTTTAGAAATTTTTTGTACCCTGTGGACATACATTGTGTGCTAGATTTATTGCCCTGTGCACATCAAGATTATGTTCAGCTTTGTGCCACAGATTTTGCTGCATAGGAAAAATTCTGTGGGAGGTCATCTGTAGGTCCTGGAGGCCAGGATTTGGACCGCCACAGCTGGGGAATTAACCACAGCTTATTTGGTTTTTGTATTGGTGGATGTCTGCTTGACTGGCATTTATAATTTTTGGACAAGACATCCCCATTGTACATTGATCTCATAATTGAGTGGTGCAACGCAGTAAACTACCTTGATATTTCCATACACAAAACTGAACACATTATAGGAATAGCTGTCTACAGAAAACGCACCTCTACAGTTACCATTATCGCTTTCTCATTCAACCATCCCATTTAACATAAGTACACTGCCATTAGGTACCTCTATACTAGAGTACACACATACAAATTGCATAATGAAAAATATCATGTGAAATAAACTTCATCCATAACTTCCTATGTAATAATTCCTTTCCAGTCCAACCATTGAGAACTCCAAAAATCAAACAGAACCGGACAATAAATTCACAGAAATACCTAAATATAAATGGACCACATTTACCTATACAGGCAATGAAACTACTTATATCAATAAAATATTCAAATGCACCAACCTACAGATAGCTTATCACACAAATAACTCTATTCAAGAGAACCTAACTCCCAAAATTCATATTTCCAAAAAATTTTCAGCTAGCAGATTATATAAACTAACATGTCCAGATTGTGGGAAAGCATACATGAGCCAAACAGGGATTGTGGGAAAGCATACATCGGCCAAAGAGGTATAAACCTTTCCAAGAGATAAACAGAACATTTATGTTTTCAGAAATAATAGTAGCTCTTCAAAATTTGTCCAGCACCTAAATGATCACATGCATACATTTGGACCCACAGAAGACAATATTCAAATTTTAAACTACCAGAAAAATGGCTGATACCTAGATACTATAGAGGGATTTTACATACACAAAGAAGCCTCATCTGAAAACCAACTTAATGCCAAACAAACTATTTTCCCCAGTATAATATTTTATACCATCTTAAAATTTGGAACATAAGTTATGTAACCCCCAACTCACCACTTCTACCCACCCTACCTTCACCTTTCTACCATACCTCCTTTTCCCTTCAATAGTTTTCCAGCATCCACACAAACTAAACAGTGAAGAGCGGTGATCAGTATTTAATTAATATCATCAAACCATACATTATACATCATATACTTTTTCATACAGTACAAATAACATAATTATACACTGAACTAAAGCATTTGACAACTATATACATAACAAGAAAACACATCAACAACCTAAGTACCTCAATTACATACACCACCCATAAAGCTAACACACAAATCAATACTGTTTCTATACCTATATTAAAACTTCTATCGAATTAAAGATCACATCAAAAAAACTCACCTGAATGGTACTCTTATGCAGCTGATACACTACATCTGTTGAACATATACTTTGAAGTATTACATCATATGGCCCTTGACATATAAAGTTTTAACATACAGTGAACACAAAATTTAATTAGAAAAATATAAGTATCAATAATATACACAACTACATAAAAATATAAAATACCACACATATTGCTATAGAACTCTGTATTGTTACAGATCACACCAATCATCAGCAAGATACATTCATGCGATCCACAAGCAACCCAGACTACACAAAAATGGCATCTCAAACTATGATTTCCATTGCTATGTTTTTACATGTTTATATCGCGTCTTGATATTTTAATGTATTTTATTAACATTTCAATGTAAATGAGATCTTGTCATCTTAAGGCATTGTAAATTATATATTCATTTTTTAAGTCAAAGCCTGAAGATGGCTTCTAGAAGCCAAACCATGTAGCAAAGGTTCTCTTAAATGTCAGTGTAATAACGTTGTGGTAGACTACATTATACCACTCTGTTAATTATTAGATCACTTCACAATGGGGATGTCTTGTCTAAAAATTAGAAAGAATTCACTTATCAAATAAGTGTGCAACATACATGTAACATATTGTTATTAAAATACCCATTTGTATTGTACTTTCTTTCCTCTCTGTTGTACATTTTTAAATATGTAACATATTTTAATTCCTGAATATGCATCTCTCGGTGGTCAGGATTAATTATTTCTCGTTTGTAATGATTCTTCTCAGGGAAATTCAAATTGAAATATTAAATGGTCAAGTATTTTCTACCTAATCCTGCTTTTTCATTTCATATTTTTGAATTTGGAGGCATTTTCTATAAGTTCCTTTTCAAGCTTTATTTAATTCTAGGTGGGTTTTACTGTAATAGATACCAGATACCCAGTGTAGGCATAATTGATACAGCATCATTATTCTGATCATTTTATCTGTACAAGTTACTTGTTATAGGTGATATTGGGATAACTGAATGGACAGTTAAGAAACATGTTAGAAATCCCACATAGTTGACCCCGTCAAACTCATTTGTCTTGTATAGGATGAAATTCAGGGTATGATTAATTACCTGAAGACCATACTCCCCCTTTACATGTTGTTATAATGCTTGGCTTAATTTTATGATGTTACTGTTATCTAATGACGTATGGTAGCAGTGTTATCCTTTGTATTACTTTTACTGTTGACTGTGTTCATGTGAATCCTACTATTCAAAAATCTTAAAGTTATGGTATGGAACCCGCAGCCTACCAGGTCATATAATGCAGTCCATGACCACATTTGTGAATTGTATATATACCAAAAGTTTAACAATGATTTAAGCAGGCAAGTGTGGCCTTTTGCCATAAAAAGGTTGTAGGACCATGCCTTTAAGGGTCTGTTCCAAAATATTTTGCCACCAGAAAGTTTGTGTTGTTGAGCATCAAGAACCTAGACTGTTGGGCCATATTTCAGATCTGCTGTGACTGTGATTAATAATAATGCAGTTCCAGTAGCCAGTAGGTGTCTGTGCAGGTGTGACAGACCTCCTTTGGCTCTATCAGGAGGCAAGGGGTTCTCACCCTCAACTTTCGATTTGTCATGCTTGCTTAACACACATTACATTTACAACTGGTATACATTTATTCACACTGTGTTGCACATCTTAGTGTTCACCATATTCTGGTGGAATGCCAGTGCGACATTCTAGATGATCTCTCTTTACATTTCAAAAAGTTCTGGCATTTACTCTGCAAACTTGATGTAAATTTTTTATTTTTCACCACAGAAATGTCTGTTGTTATTGTATCTGCACTAATAGTAGGACAAATTACAGACCTATGTACAGCCTGTCATGTTTTTGTCACTTTTTAAATATGATTGGTGGGTGAGTAATTTGTATAAATGTGTAACTTAGTGATTTTATTTTTCATTTTACAGTTTTGATTATTTTATGTTTATACTGTTTCTGAATTGTAGAGAGGTTCGTGTAGATGTTGATGTTGACATACGTGTGACTTTCCTCCCACTTAAGACACACACACACACACACACAAAAGGATGCCCACCAAAACTGCAGTGAACTTTACTGGAACAATTGAGAGAAGGATTGAACTGTATGAGAGCAATTGAACGAATTACTGGGTTGTTTTCACAGTCACTGGGGCATGATTTATTATTCTTTAACTTTTTAAAATTTTATGCAGGTAAAAACAACTCATTATCTTCGTGGCACAACACATCCACAATGGGAATCACGAGCCCAGTTCCTTGTTGGCGATTTCACCCAGGTTTCATTATCGTTTGTTGTGTGTTCTTGGAGTCCAAACACAACAGCATTCACAGATCTACTGGGACTAGCAACATTCAGAATAAGTCAGGTATTGCAGAAACTGGTAGTTTTTATCTTCAATCAAAAAATACAAATTTTTATCTAATCTTTGTGCAGAGTTGTAATTTCTTGAGAATGATGACATAATTTTATAGTACAGTTTCTTTATAACATGTATGTAACACAACCCAAACAGCAGATGTATATAAATATTGAAACAAGCATATAAGGAACTGTGCGCTTGCTGCACTGGACACTTTTCAAACATTTACTAAGTCATTCAGCACAAGTTCACTGCCTTCTTCAGTTTTGTTGGCTACCAGTTGTGCAGTAATTGTGTGATTGACCACACAGTTTTTTCACATGAAGGTATGTTTATTCTTGAAAATCATTTCACAAATAAATCTTTTGCTGCGGTTTGTGAAGCGTTGTGTTTTGTGCATCTTAATAAAGAAGCTCCAGTAGACAATAATATTCGGATTAGTGAAAAAAATTTAGGTAAACAAGGACTGTTTGTGTCAGGAAACATGTTAGGGCTGTGGCAGTTTTAACACACAATATATCTTGGTTGAAATAACACTGACCTGACCCCCATGCAAGTGTTTAAGAAGACTGTCAAGGGAGTCTGTCTGCTACAAGTTGTCATCCAACAACTGAAGTGCTAACATTATGGCCTCTTTGATTCATATCAGTGCATCAGCTTCAAGCCAGCCACAAGAATTCAGTATTACCATTGGTGTTGTTTTATGTGTAATGGAGTTTATGTGCTGCACAATTTGTTTTTTATGGATGAAGTATGGTTCCATTTGAGGGGATACATTAATAGTCAGAAGAGCAGAATATGGAGTGCTGAAAACTCACACATATTGCATGAAAATCCCTTGCCTTCATCAAAGATAGGTGCTTGATACACATTGTCTTGAATACAAATTGTAGCTCCATTGTTCTTTGAAAAGACAGTTACTGCAGAAAATAATCAACATTATTAATCAATTCATTTCTCTGCTGGAAGAGAATGAACAGGATTTATGGTTTCAGCAAGGTTAGGTGACCACCCACATTGTGAAAACATCACTAGCTGTCTGGTGTGACTTCTTTGGCAATCCCATTGTCAGGCATAGACTCTAGTCACCACAATCCCCAGACCTTATGACACCTGACTTTTTTTTCTGTGTGAATTTATTAAAGAAAAAGTCTACAGAGATAACCCAAGAAGCATGCAGGACCTTAAACATAACAGTGAGCAGGCTGTTGCCAGCATTGACCACCATTCTCTTTGAAACATTTAAAGAAATGCTACAAAAAATATGAATGCTTGTCTTCAAGAGGGTGGGGAACATTTTTGTCATCTGCTGTAATCACACATTTCTGTCATATTCATGATATCTTTAAAAAAAGAAAGATAAATTGTTTATAGTGTTGGGCACTGTATATCCTGTTTAACCCAATAGCACAGTTTTTATCTTCACTCTGTAAACTATGTATTTCCTTATGCTGTCTCCAAAATCTGTGCTTCAAGTTAATAAATTCCACTTTTTATATTCTTGTCAGTCAAACCATCTATTTAGAGTCTTCAAAATCTTTAAAACTGTGTCTTATTCAAGCTCATTTTTCACTGTGTTCCACTTTATCAAAACCATTTAATATTTTGTCCCAGATGATGATCTGTGTTTAAATAATGCATTTGACTAAATTCAGATGACTGTATGTAAATGGTCAGAAGCATGTCACATAAGGGAATAAGGACTTTTTTTTATCTGTTAGGTAACATGGATTTGTTTCCCCATATGTAGCATATACATCTCAATGGGACAATAGAATTTGTGCTTGTTTTCTTTTTTACAGTGTCATCCAGTGTCTGTGTATATAGTCTCATGACCCGGAAAATGAAATTACATTAGATAACAGTCTTCTTTTGGGCTTGTGGACCTTAATGATTTTGTTTTGGAGGACTATACACTCTCCATCTTTAGGATGACTGAATGGGTTTAGATGGATGCAGAACTGATATGCAACAAATATGTTCTCGGTTATGTAGGATTGTCGGAGATAGTTCGACCAATCACAGCTACAGAATGCAGAAAGATGGTTTGTAATTATCCCTAATCAACAGGAGTTAAGACTTCAACAACAGACCTGTCTTGGTCTTCACTAGTGGAGATGTGGAAAATCATGTGTGCAGTGAGTGTGGTCTGACTGCTTGCTGCTGTTACGTTACATTGGGTGTGATTTAGCACTTAGATGTGTGACCTTCCCCCCCACCCCCCACACCATTTGTGCCTTGTGCAACGTGGAAAGTCAATACTCATTTATGTTTGGGAGAAGTTGTCACAAATTACAGAACAAAAGCAATCAGTTTGCCTCTTCTGAGTAGTGAAGGTGTGGGTTTATTTTCAGTTTTAAAATGAGGATTTGTAAATGCAAGAAGCACTCCATCAAGAAATGTTTGGCAACACTGCTGAGCAGGTATTGTCACATGTCAGCCTGTCCTGTAGTTAGGGCTAGCTTTAACATGGTATACAATATCAGAATTCAGAAGGCAGACTAGTGAAGAAAATGTAAATACCTGTTGTGTTAATGGACCTTATGATGGAAATGTAGCAGCAGCTGTCCAAGGTTACAAGGCACAATTCCTAAATTGGCGAACATCTGAAAGGGGAATGTTTTTGTTTAAGTGGAGGTATTTAAAGCTGAATTTCAGCAGTTACAGACTGAGCATCAAATGTAGGAAATTTTTAAAGAGTAGTAGTAGTACCAATAGTCCAACCAGCAGTGCTGATAGATGATCTCAACAAACCCCAGTACCATGCATGATGGTATGAAGAAATCTCATGTAAGTCTTACAACCAGGAGATTTCTGTACATACAGAATTCTGTGCGTAAAGCAATCAACGCATCAGGTCATTTCTCAAATTTTATTTACCACCAAGGCCTTTTTTACAAGGAATTGTTAGCAAACAATAAAAATTCTTACTCCTGGGTCTTGGAGTCCAGATGAATCAAACAAGGTCTATTTTGAATACTGATTTCCTCTAAACATTTGATGGTGGAGTTAGAGTCCATGTTTGAATACTGCTTAACCACAGAGAGGTATCTAAAGTTCTTGAAGAGTTACCACTGAAGGTCTAATGGGGCTTTGGTTTCAGCACAACAGTGCAACAGCAGACATGTAAAACAGTTTTTACATTGGCAGTTTTGGAGGGTACTGGATTATCTAGGGAGATTTTCAAGCATATCCACCAAGAGCACTAGATTAGACATGTTTGGATTATTACTCATGGGGACCCATGAAAAGTCTTGTTTACGAAGCAAATTGTTAATGATGACAGAACTAACAGGCCACATTTTTGATGCTGTACTGCAAATCAGGAATAATGGTGCGATACTTTGCAGAGCAACTGGTTTACTTTAAGAGACAGGTTGGGTGGTGGTCACTTTGAGCAATTGCTGTACTGAGTTTTTGTTTCAGCAAAGGAAAACAGTAAACTTGTTGCTTCTGCTCATATCCATTACGTTGTGACAGGCAAAATGATTTTCCCTTCTAATGAATTCCCCAGAATGTAAGTGAATTGTCAACTTTCCTTCATGAAACACTCTGCATTCTTGAAGTGAGTCAGTATTCACAGTCAAGTCACAGAAGACAAATATCACTTGAATGTTAAGTATGTGACAGTTTTACCCCATTTATGATATTGAGATTTTATTCACATGTCATAATTTAATATTACAGTATCTTCAGAATGAATCTCAATTGGTAGTTCATTTGAGTGTTATGCTGCTGTCAATATTAATTTCATGAAATAGGTTGTGTATAGAAATTTAAAATTTCCAGTAATCTGAGGCACATTATGCTGTATAATCACAAAGCATTTGTAGTCTTTGGTGATCAGACTAGTGCATTATGGAGTAACTTAGTTTGAAACTCTAGAGGTGATTCAAATTGGCTCTTATGTTGTTTACTGTAAAAAATGTACAAGATTTCATTTTCTATACATTTCATTGAGTGAAGACATTGTTGTTATCTATTTCGTAGAATATTATAAGTGCAGTTTATTTACAAAAAGAGTTCTGATGTAGGGGTGCTACGAGGATATTGACACTAAACAGGATAATGATGATGATCAAGTCTTTCTGGGATGTTATGCCATGTTGACTGGTAAATATTTACCAACATTTTAGACGATGTGCTTGATCCCAGAGATGAAATCACTATGAAGTTTCGATATGTCACTAACCACTGACTAGTTGACATAGCACAACATCCTGGAAGACTTGATCTTGAGCAACATTACTGTGGAAACGTCAAATGTTGCAAGCTGTTAATAAAGTTAATTTTAGAATGTTGGTGATACAATGCATTTTGTGAGCATTTTTTGAAAAGGAGAAACTGTGTATGTGCCAGAGATTATTCACCATACAAATTAAATGCTTATTTTTAATTCTAAACAGTCTAAACTGTTAGTTTGAATTCTGTGTATGGGAGTTGGGGGATCATTATTATTATGCCTTCCATTTAATCTAAATGGAACCAGGTTAGCATAGTCCATAGAGTTGCTAGGAAATGGGCTGGACCTCCAAAAAATTGTCATCTTATCAGAATAGACAAGAAATTTATATCTTCTTTTTCTTAAACTCTAAAATTGATACCTATTAATGATACTGGACCCCTTCAAAGTAATCTCTTCCTGAATCAACCCAATGATTTCTATGGTTCTGCCTTTTGTTGAAGTACTCGTAGTTATGCGTATCTTGTTTTGGGTTTCCATAATGCCAGGCATTGTGGATTGCCATGGTTGTCGTGTACACAAGTACACTGAAAGGCATTTTACTTGAAGCTTGTAACGTACCATGACATCTAACAGAAATTAAACCAAAAACAGTTCCAACAACACTTGAGGTTTCTTGACTGTGTTTTATGTGATATGGGTGTACAATAATATAAAGTTGTTCCATAATTTTATTTTAAGATGCCCTAAACGTACAATGCAAGACAAAGGTTGCAATAAGTATAGTGTTTGGTTCATATTAGTCATAAAGACCAAAGATTTATGGTTCTTACAGCAGTGTTCCTGACGTTTTAGGTCTTCTGGACTTTCATACTGTGTTGACTGGTAGATAGTTACTGATGTGAAGGGTTTTAGTGCCTTAATGTCCTGTGATCCAACCTGTGGATGAACTCAGGAAAATCCTTCTAGTGATAAGGCTTTCTGAGCTTGCTTGGCCCTGAAATGAAGGCACAATGATACATTCCAAAGACTTGAATCTTCATCAGCAACATTATTCTGCTCTAGCTTCTGTTCTGTGCTAATAATTATTATAAAAGAATGTACGAGGGTTGAATTATTCAAGAAGTGATTTTCACCTAACCATGTCTGTTATGAAACAGAAGTTTGTTAATAGGTGGCATAAGATCGTGATGAAATTCTGGGTTCACATATCTCTGACACTTGTGTTACTGTAAATTTATTTCATTGTTTATACAGAATGAGACTGGGTTAGTGCATCATCGGCTGCAGCTAAGTGGGAATTCAAGCACTGCTGCTATCACAGTGTCTGTTGTATTCTGCCCTGTTCCATCTGTTGCACAGTCAGAGTTATGTTTGCATAACAGCTTTGCTCCCCAGGATGCAGATGATGTTGGACATTACAGTTATAACAAAGTGAAAAGAAACAGTATTACATGGATGCAACAAGCGGTATGTGAATCTTTTTGGATGTGTGTATTATTGTATACTTTCCTGAAATGAGATGAGGTAAACCCTAACTTATAACTGTATATGACATACCCCGGGGGTATGTGGTGGTGCTACAAGCCGAGAGGTTGTGATTTTGATTCCCGATGGACTCATTGGAATTGTTCATTGACTTAATCTCCAGCCACACTGTGGCCCTGGGATCACACAGCCTCTAACAGAAATGAGTATCAGGGATATCTAGAGGGGGGTAGAGGCAGCCAATGTGAAGGGCTGACAACCATACCACCTTCATGTGCCGATGGTCTAGAAATTCTGGGATTCCCAAGGGCCTGTCCAGGCCTGTAATGACATACCAGGTGAACTGTTATTGGTGGGAATTATTTATGATAAAATTTAAATCTGTACTCCAAGGCAGATGGCACACAGGGATGTTAAATACAGAGTGATTCACTCAGAGGAAGCCACAAATAAAGATTGGAGTCTGTAAATCAATAGCCTAGGTAATGGTGACAATGGAACTTTATATGTACCTTGGTATATGTATTCCAAATATGGCAATACTAACCTGAAGCCTACCTGATTTGCACCATTTCCTTTTAGCCTGAGATGCCACATGCCATGTGACAGGATGTTTGTGATACAGTGGTGTGGTTTTTCATACACCTCTCTGAGTTACGGGAATGTTCAAACATTGTTGGGTGACTTTCAGAAACTTTCTGTATTGGACTAACATTGAAGAGCATTATCCAGAATGTGGTCTGAAAATGGAACTAACAGCAGACTCAGCATGGAGGATGTTGGTTTCCAGTGACTGGTAACTTTTTTTTTATCATCCTTTTGTGTTACAAAATAAAAGAATAAAGATTCTTCAACACAGCTATATTTTCAATAGTACTTATTTCTGCAACACGCTTCAACCGCAAAGGGTCATCTTTAGACTAAAATACTCCAAAAACATATAAAGGGGTTATATGTGATCACTGCTTAGGAGATACCTCCTGAGCAGGAACACGTTCAAAGGCCAATACCAGCCTGATGCTAATATCTTACAACCTGTCCTTTAAAACGTGAGGAGAAACCTGGATTAATAATTGAAACAGGACATTCAAACACAGTCAAGGTTCCCATACTACTTCTGGTCTATTGCGTTAGAACAACACAGATACCAAGGATTTTTTATTTCTGTTTTATTAATTAGTATTTCAACCAACATATAGGAAACAGTGACATGTATTTCATAAATTATAATACTTGTGATCTCATTGACAATAATGCAGTTGTATATAACACTGTCGTGTGTTTTGTGAAGTATTTTAGCCTGAAAGTGTCTGTTTGTGGTTGAAGCATGTTGCAGAAATAGATACTACAGATAATATAGTTGTGTTGATGGCTCTTTGTTTGTTTATTTTTTACTGGTTAACATGTTGCAGGATGTGCAGCAGCAGCCTCTGGTTGCACATGAAAAGCCAAGTATTTGAAAGGTGAAAGAGTACAACAGAAAAGAAGGATTCACCCATACCATGGTACAGTTTTCACAGAGCTCCATCTTCCTGTGCATAAAAGAGTGACTACTGGTGTCAGATATTTGTTGTCCAAAACCCGTACATCTTGGAAGTGATGTAGTTCTCAAATTAAACTTGGTTCCTTGTGTTGAGCTGCATTGTTTCTCAAAGTATGCACTCATGGGCTGCTGCAAATCCTTGTTTGGTTCACAAGGAGTCACTTTATCCAGAGTAGGTTAGGTGTGGTGGAATGCTGTTATCATGTATCCACATTGTAGGCCTCATTTTCTTCAACATGACCCTCAACAGAGACATGTGCCTCAGTATTTTTCAATAATTTGTGAAGCACTTGGATGTCTGGCGTGGTTGTTTCCTACAAGGTGGGGCAACGTATGACACATTGTAATGTGACCCTGTGAAAACTGAAGCATTTCAGTTTGGATAGAATTATCTTGGAATGACGTTGGGCACTGTAATCTCCAAATATTACTCCACTGGTCTGTTTACTTTATTTATTGCCTTCCATATATCTTGTACAAGCATATCAGTTTGCAGTTTGCTGATGGGGAGGGTGTTCAACATTCTTACTCTGTTGACTGTCTTATAAGAAACCTTACCAGTGTAATTCATGCAGTTCCTCCTGCCATGCTGACTGCAGTGTTTGGAAACGTGGAGCATTGTATGTCTCCAGGTGTGGGGGAAACAATCTTATCATCATCCTTAACAAATCTTCACAACTGCCAAATTGTGGACTGGTCAGTTTTCATTGCTTTAGTTTGTAATTATTAATTCAGAGTTTGCAGTATGCCCCTATATGAATCCTGTTAACTTATTTCCTTATTTTCATCCTTTCAGTTGTCATAAATAGCAAGTTTACATACGTAAACCTGTACATTTATGCCATAATTTATTTTTGTAAGTTCCTTATGTGAAGTTGTAAAATGAAAGCAAAATGGTAAAATCATACCTATCCAATCAGCATATCCATTGCTGAAACTACTTGGTGAATTTCAGGGAATGTCTATACTTAAAGCTGTCAGAAAAACTTAATTTTGGTGAACTTTATGTTTTTTGTACCGTGCACTGTGATACAATTGTGTAATGTTAACCAACAAAATTTAAAATTGTATTTTGTTGGTTAACATTACATAATTAATTTTGGTGCTTGTCGGTTAATTACAGTGTCGTCTTTACATGAAGTTGACAATTTAAGGAATTTTTTTAATGAAAGTGGGGGGCTTCTCTTACAAAATACAAAATTTAAAATATAGCTGTGACTAAATTCTACAACTTTCTTATGAAACATTTGTTTATACAGTGAATATTTAATGAAGTGCAAGAAAATAATTCTGACCAAAGTGTGACTAGCTGTAAAAAATCAGATTTTTATATGCAATAAATGAACATGAAAGTTTATGCGATACTGATAACAACACAGAATACATTTAGGAAATATGCTAACCCTTGTAGTATACACAATTCTAGTTTGTTGTTTAGGTTTGAGGATCTAAAAATGTCCCTCTGTTCATTACATTTATAATGTGTAAATTGTTGAAAACATGTTACCATAATTTTATTAGTCTTAGTGCTTTAGAATGTGATATATTTCACTTGATGTATGGCATAAGTGTTGGTACATCCTAACACCAAATGTGAAAGGATGTCAAATTTTGTACTGTTTCTTTGTCAGCAGTGAGATATATTGTGTTATGTAAATAGTGTGTCAGAGCATGTATTCAAGTTTGTTTGTTACAACTACCACTGAAGTCATCATTACCCATGCATCAGTTTAATCTTTTTTACAAAAAGGCTTATCTTCAGTTACAGAAAATGTTGCTAACTCACAGGAACCAAGACACAAGTGCTTCTGATATCAGCAGTCTGCTGTCTTTTGGCATGGGCTTAGTGGAGGTTGGCATTATTAGGTATGTTGCATAATTCATATGTCATCATGCCACCAACTGCTATCCGTATGAATGTACAAATTATGGGTTTGTTGTCTCCTCAGGGCCAGTGATCTGGTATCCAAGGATCTGAATGGTTTTAGTGATCCATATTTTGAGTTGAAGGTTAATGGAAAATGCAAATACAAATCAAGTATTAAAAAGAAAACTCTTAACCCCGTCTGGGATGAGATGGCCATCGTGGGATTACCTAGAGCTGGGGAGTTACTGGAGTTGGTATGTAATGAAGAATATGAACTTCAAAATTATGACCGCAAAATTGTGAATTTCATCAGTGTTATCTTACACAGCAACATTATGTTTCTTTTAACTTCAGGTGCTCTGGGACTGTGACTCATTTGGCGTGAAAGGTTTCTTGGGCAGTGTGACTTTGACTTTGGAAGATATCCACAAAGTGTCAAGTTTGGATGCTTCTCAGAGTTATCAGTTACAAGGTGTGAAAACAGGAGCTGTAGAAATAAAGGTGAAAGTGATTTCAGGGGAGAGCAAGGTGAGCTTGGACAGTTATCCTCTTTTTAAGTTCATAGTAAATATTTATGCTCAGATTGTGTGAGAAACAGATTCATAGTTTTGTAAAAGCTAATTACTGGTATTCACATAATTAAGACAGTGAAACCCAAGTAAGGCATTTTTGAAGAATTCAACAAGTTAAACTTAATAACTACTCAACATCTGAACACTTTGCAGTTGGTTCACATGTAAAGACATGATTGCTATGCCATGTGTTGATGACGTGTCTTGTGTTTGGATGTTTTCATACACGATGTCCTACAAT
>JGI20166J26741_10496670_pt1 | contig 15876 bp, 4 predicted proteins | sample TergutCu122P5_FD_26741 | JGI IMG/M metagenome (IMG submission 26741)
GAACCAGTTAGCTTCTCAAGAAGGACTCTGCTCCATGGAGTAAGTAAGTAAGTAAGTAAGTAAGTAAGTAAGTAAGTAAGTAAGTAAGTAAGCAAGTAAGGTAATATTAAAACATTCAGACCTTGCCCATCAAAAATCACACTGCCTCTGCATTATAAAAAGTAACTACGAAGATAAGGTTATTTAGGGAAATAATCGCTACTTGTTACGTAGATCATATGAAATGCGTAACACTTGTATTGCAGTAATACACGGCGTTAAGAAGGTGCTGACATTACTTCGTACTGTTTTGTAAAGAGTTACATTATAATTTGCGCCGATTCATAAGATAGCCGATCCCGGTGGCCGTGCGGTCTTGGGCGTAGATCTGCGGCCACTCTCTTGCTGGGATTGGGGGTTCGAATCCTGCCGGAAGCAGGATTATCTCTTGTGAATATTGTGTTTGTCAGGTAGAGAACTCTGCGACAGGCTGATCCCTCCTCCAGGGAAGTCTTACCTAGTTTGATGTGTCTGGGTGTGATCAAGGATAACAATAACCTCTACACCCTTATTGAGTAGGTAGAAAGACAGTTTCGTGAGTTACACTCTACCAAAAAGTTTCTTTTCTTTTTCTTAATTTATGTTGAAACTGAGTTTTACGTTCTAAGATAACATTTGCTTACATTATGTCAGTTTTATAGTATGACACGCGACACAGTTGACATTAGCTCGAAATTTTGGAATAAAATTTGATAAACCTGAGATTTTTTTCAGACTTCAAGAATGTAGAAGGAGTAACATAATATCGATCGCAACTTTGCGGTAGTGAGAGTGCTAAGGACGAAACATAACTGCATATTAATATCCTTTCAGATACTTCGAAGTACACTAATACAAAATTTTGATGCTAAACATCTACTATTTTACCCTAAAATTTTATTTCTTATTGCCCTTAAGAAATATCAGACTGTCCATCGGAAATATTAACTGGTTAATACAGTTGAACTAAATATAATTTGACCCCGTGCATTCGATTTTAGAGGAGTGTGTCACATCCATTTTCTACACTGAAGTTCAAGGCAGCAGATTCTTACAGCTGTGAAGGTGTGGATCGAGGTAATCTGGGATTTTGATGCCGTGTTCTATGGCACCAACTACTGGGCGATAAATGTTACCTACTCCACGAAGATTTGTGTTGACCGTGTTATTGAGAACTTATTCACGTCTACTATAAATAAATAAATAAATAAATAGGTGTGACGGAGTGCCTATAAGCCTCCATGCATTCTTAACCTTGGTATTAGAGGGAGGTCAGTGGTCAGCCTTTTGCTTTACTCGCAAGAAAGTATGTTAAGCTGACTGGGTCTCAGATTCGGTCCGGAAATAATGAAAAACAAAGTTGATGGGGTGCACACCACTCCATAATGTAGTATATACAACCTTCAATAGGCGCTAGTGCATTTTTAAAACCCTTTAAAAGCAGAACGTTATCTGTTGTATATAAGGGCTCATTGCGTATCGCGCAGTAAACATCTTCCACTGCAGTTATAAAAATCAATCAGTGACGATGCAAAGGTAAGAGTCTAGTTTGTTCCGAGATTCTTACAAAACACATAATAGCAATGTGAGCACTAAGCAGAATTGTTGAATGTTAAACCTGGTGTTACATTAATTTAATGGCAACGCTTTTAAACCTTAACTTATTTGAAGTTTGTTTATAAAATTTACCGACTCTTTCGATAAAATTACATGCAAAGTCCGTCTATAATTTTAAGTAGATTGTTGAATATGGCTGCAAACGGAATTTCCTGACAAATTATAGTGACAGACTTGCATAACAAATGAAAAGAAACCCCTCCAAATTTCTTTTTGTGGTGATAAGCATAATCGGCTACTGACAGACATAACCTGCACATAAGCCGTTAAATTTTACTTTATAAAGAACGCCGAAATCTTACTTGCTACTTCTAGCAACCAAACTTCAAACACCTAGTTCTTAGAACACCACATTTCAACTGAGTTATTCCTGTTGTTAGTTGTTCGGTGTTGGTGTTTATATAGTCCTTTAAACAAAAAACGTTGGAATATGTTTAGTGTTCGCGTGATTTCTAGACAACACTACAGCAGTTTCTCTTCCTGCTTTTGCATATTTTTGGACTGACATATAAACAGATCGGTGACATTTCGATCGCGAAAGGGGGAATAATATATATGTCTGAGAATCAAACAGATGCCACGTTTAATAAATACAGTCACCACCAAATTAAGTAAGTCTGTTTACGTGTAACAGGTTTTTCTGTAAAAAATGACGTTACGTAACGTCACGATCGACCGGGTAGCAATACTGCTTTGTATCTGGGAAGTCTGTGATTCACACCTCTGCTCCAATACCGACGACGTGGTTTTCTTCACTAGCGCAGTGTAAATGACACGGACAATTCCTTCCACATCCTTTGCAATTCACTATTTATCAGCCACCTTTCTATTCTTCTCTATATAGTCGCAAATAGTGACGGCTTTGTTAAATGGCAGCAAACAAACTAAAAATCTCCTGTGGTTGAGAAGGTTCTACACAAAATGTAGCCACGTAATTTTCAGGCCAGTTTATTTTTAATATTTTCCCTCCCTGATGTCCAAGTATGAAAACCTGAAGTTTCTGATTTTCTATACTTTGTGATGTATTCCACAGTGTCTTCTTTATTTAAATAATTCAATTCTATTATTTATTGTTAATGTGCTGACACAGCAGCCGAAAGCCGATTACAGGAATATCACAGAAACTTCAAAGGAATGTATGAACTGTCTAACCACAAACATAACACATGAAAAGTAATTGAACAAAAAAACATGAAAACAACAAATTATTGTAACTCAATTAACAAATCGTTAATCAAATGTTACCTTCTATTAAATATGTCAGTACCCCTGCTGACATCATGGCAGCCGAAGCGCGTCTAGCGGAAGGGCAGTTGCGAATTTTAAAGTTAACGTTAAACAAAATAATAGTAATAATAATTATAATACTAATAATAATAAACTTTACGAAGGTCTCTTAGGTCAATTATTGTCCTTAACGCCAACACCCAAACCTCAAAATTCGTCATTTTGTATTTCCTTATAAGGTGATAAAATATGATTCGCCGCCATAAAAACAGCGTGTTAAATAAGATTTGTAAGTTCAGAAACTAGCTACAAATCTTGTTCTAATAGCATAGTACAATTGTGGCAGTTCGTCTTTCGACGTTGTCCGGTATTTGAACAAAATGAAGATCTTATGCGATGGTAAGAAGGCAGTTTTTTTTTCAGGTAGTCTGAGAAGTAGTCGTCCAGGTACTCTTCTCTGTTACCGGATCCTTAAGACCAAGATTCAACTTCCAGAACTTTATAAACAGGTATATCCATTATCCAATGGACACTGTGGAAAGAAACTTCTCCCGTATTGTCAGTTGCATTTGCACGCGGAATTTTGCTCAATATTTCATGTAGGTCGCAAAATTTGGAACTTTTTTATTTCGCAACACAAGTAGGTACATTAGATATGTTACACGTTTCGGTAACTTTCTCTGAAACTTTTACACAATACGTCTGCATCGCCATCTTTTACCACTTATGCACTCACATTTACAACAGTGCCGAAGTTTAGTAATAAAGCTAAGAATAAACTCACATCTGTACGTTTTTTAATTGTGCAAGTTTCCAACTTGTTCTCGAGTACCGTACATTAACAGTTTGACATAATGCTTTACTGAAATTATTTTCTCCCTTCATTGTCGTGGGAATTGGAGCGATTACGTCATTGGAACCTTCTCGAATTGTTTATTTTCGTACATGAATGGAAATTATCGATCAGCGCAAATCGTTCTAATTTAATTTACTATTAAAAGAAGCGGTAATTTTTCCACATACCTTCTACGGACACAAACTTCTTGAACAATCGCCGTATTTCTTCGAACAGCTGCTGTCTGAGTCGAATGTCTGCCTTAACGATCAGCAAGCCTACGTAAATGTTGATGGCAACGACGCCTGGCAGGTATATACCCAAGGTTCTTTGCGACAGCAACGCCGGCGTCTCCTTGGTAACGGCTCTAGGCCTTTTGTCACAACATGGACTGCGCTGATCACTCGCTGGCATGATGTTGTAACGTATCAAACAAGGGGCTTTTGTAGTGTTTATGTTACTGGAGCGTAAACTGAGCGCTCTATAAACACACTGGGGCATTGCGAACGCTGTCAGCCGCCTTTGTACCTTACGATTTTATTGAATCATGTGTAATTGATGGGTTTTAATCAGAAAACAGAATTGTATACTGACAAGGAAGTTTGAAGTGAGATTGAATTTCCGACGGAGTTTGCAATAAAGATTATCGTCTTCTGGGATGCGACTCCGTGTAATTTTGCTATTAGGAGGCCAAACTTTGGGAGGAATATAGCATCTTCACCGTCATTGCATGAGAGCCTTCCCTGAAGAAGGAAACAGCAGGTTCCTGCGAAACGTTGGCACATTTCTACCGCATGATATGGCTACCATCCTATAAGATCAGAATATTCATAGTTTTTCTTATTATTATTTAAATTTTTTAAAGATTTACCAGTTGTCTTCAATACTTAGCCAAAAATGTACTATGAAAACTCGCAGACCCAAAACAGCTTTTACACCGATTTTAACTCACATCCATTTTCATCCGATGCTGACAATATTCTCCCTAAATTACATAATTAACATCCCCGCATCTCTTTTCCAAGTTTACCTTTGTCAGGAGGTTTCACACAAAAAAATTGTATTTATTCCTTGTTTTACCCATTCTAACCACATGAACTCCCCATTGCAAGATTCTTGGGATCATTGTTCCGAACAATAGAAAAGTAGCTGAAGTTTTTACTTAAGTTGGCTGCGGTTTGTAAAGAACAAGTCGGAAGTAAACTTGCTATTATTCAGATACCTATCGAAGACTACTTGAGTAACTATAAATTCGCCTCTCTCCCTTCCTCATTTATTCCGATGATGTATGTTTGTGTGTTTTACGTTTAATGGAACTTGTGTAAATATTCTGTGTTTTTCAATCACAAAGAAGCAGGTTTCTTAGCAAGTCTTCTCATAAATCTTCATCTCCTTACACCCATCAGACAAATGACAATTGCGACAACAATTTTTACTCAAGGAGTGCAAAGTATACTCGCCTTTAATGAGCAGGAGAATGGGCTTTGTAGGTCCTTCAAAGAAACGTGTTCGTTCATATTTATTTTCATTTGTTGAGTAAATGTTGCAGAAGACCACGTAATTAACGCCGGATTTTTTGGAGTATTCAGAAGTTATGTATACTTCTACCAATAAAATTATTCAGTAACTTCTCTTTCAGTTTACGGATCGTATTTACCAACAATGAAATCTTCTTCCCTGTTGTATGGTCTAGATACCTTCTTTGTCAAAATTGTGACTTAAAATCATTAGCTTTTAATCGCTTTCAATCTTATCCTATATTCTGTCTACTTATATTGCTAATAATGTTTCTAGTTCAGCTGCTCCAATTAATAGTTCTGTACCAATTTAAACAATTTCCATCTTACTTCTATCTTATTCTACTTCACAATGCCCAAACTGATAGCTTAATCATAACGATTTTTTATATTTAGTACTTTCCTTTCGCATATATAAACTTAAATATTTAAAAAATATCTATTAATTGTTGCTTCATTGTAGTATATTGTCGCGTTGCTAGTTTCTACCTAAAATAATTATAGAGTCCTCAATTTCCCTTGCACCCAACAAGGCCACTTTATAAAGCACAATCACATAAACCCTCCACATCCTGTAAATACCTCGTAAAATTTGAATTTCACTATTCTACAAATTGTGGCTCAATTAGATAAAGAACTCACCACATTATTAAATGGAAATTTGCCTTTTTTTCAGTCACGCCCATCTTGTCTTTTTAAAAGCAAATGGAATCTAAAATGAACATACATTGTGTAAGCCTCGTCTCTTCTAGCTGCTTATTAACTTTCAAGAAGCAACTCTCCTTTACTGTAAACAAAAGTAGTTTGTAGCATCGAACTTACATTTGTCTAAAAAAATTCCATATCACACAAACTTATTTATTTTATTTTATTTCTGTGTAAAATGATCTTGCAAAGTTCAATTTGAAGTTTGTAATTTTTTGGGGCATGATGTGTAGTGTCCCAGATAAGTAGCAACGTTCCTGAGTGAAATGCTGCCTTTGTCTTCTGGGTTGTTGAAACAGTACAGATCTACCAGACTACACTGTGTCATCTCTGAATATAGCAATCCAGGTATAACATCTTAACTTGATTATGCTCTTTTACGAGACTGGAACTTTTGCAAGAATGTATGTATAAACACAGCATTTTATTGGCCATTTTATGCTCTCTAATTCGGCACATGATTTTAATAATATTTGCAACTAAATAATCTTTCTTGTAAATTACGAACAACATATATTTAAGATCTGTGAGGAATATACATTTTCATCAAAATCCTTTTAATCCAACAAACCATAGCTATACATTTTGTCTTGTAATGTTAAAGGTCCATGGTCCATCTCTGGCTGAGGACGATGGACCATGGTAGGCACATGTTTTAATACCGATATTCGATATAATGATATCGATATGAACACGACGATATTTTACGTACAAACAGTTTGTAACATCGGCGTTAAACTATAGATGTATTATTTTACAACATAGAAATTTGTTACAGCAATAACCCTAATTGTTATGCTTCTGTATATGTTGTACTATACAAATTGTCATATGTCACTAATTTTTTAACAGTTGACTTCTCCACACACAAGCAAAAAATAAATATGTTACAACTAATAGGCTATACACTTTTTTGACCATCTAATGTAGAACTACTTAACTTTTCCTAAGATACATTTCGTAATTTTGTCATTACGATTCCAAACTCCTTATCAATTTATACCATTAATACAAATAGATGATTTGCAAATTACAAACTTCAACATTTAAGATAAAACAATCCATCGCTTCTTTACCACTCTAAAAGCAAATTCATACCAAAATAATTTATCGCTCTCTACTGACCCAAGAACAATTAGACAGTTCATAAATTACATTGTCAGTAATCAATACGTTCACATTATTTCTTGTGAGCTGCGACACCTTGTTACCTGGTAGGTGGATGCCAACTTTACGGACGAATTTACGATTACTGTCTTCATCTTTATTGGGAAGCCAAATGTTCTTTCAAAATTCGGTAACAACCACAGACAATGCTGCACAGTGCCGTAATCCACTAGAGAATAATGTGTATCTTAACATCTCTGAAGACTTACAGTTCAATGAATCACCCAAGAAGTTTTGTTCTCACAATATTTGCATATTAATAAGTACGTAGACATTAATTTTAAACTAACGATCCATTTGTATTCATAAACAAACACCATTACATTTTTTAACTAATTATTTCATAATATCGTACATATTGAATAACAATTAGCACTAAATGTCGTTGTTATAAATTAGATGTAAGCAGCTTAGCTTGTTAGGAGTACAGCACTCGTCAATTAAGATATATCACTTTTCACAACACATATGCAAACAAGTATTAATTTTACAATTTGACACTAATACGCAGAGAAAGAAGTTGTTGATTTTTGAAGATTATGGTCTTCCGGGGTGTGGTATTATTTACTTAGTGGATGGGAACATTAGTTTTGGAAGAAACGTCTCCATCCATCATCCAAACCTCACGGCGTCACACACTTCAGGAAGCTATAACCTTGCTATTCATCACTGTGAGAACCTAAAATGCCAGTTTTCAGTTACGGTATTAATCAAAAGTATTACTGGCTTTTACAGACGCTATAGTGAGATGGCCGGAACAGTTTTCGCATATAAGTTTAAAGATGGGTCTTTGGATGTCATTTCATATAATGATACCATATCAGCTTATATCCTACGTAGTTTCCTGTAATAGAAGGCCATCATAATACCTACCAATGATTGGTTGCCACTTCTTATCTGCTTGTTTGTCCTAATAGCCCTAGCCCATTCATTAGACAGACCACATGCGCGGCATGAAGTGTCAAATGATAACTGTCAGACAAAATAAGGTCTCTGTGTAATTATGAATAAAAAACCTGGCACAATAAAAGTCTTGCTTGGCAATCTTTCAAATTTGGGTATATAAATAGGAGAGTGAGTCGCAACAGTGCGTGACAAAAGTAATCCTTAATTCGAAATTCTGGATGTTCCTTAATTTTCATCGTCTTTAATTTTCATTAAAAAATTCGCAGTTAATTTGACTTGCATTACCATAATTTTATCCGTTTTTAATTTCTAAATTCATCGTAGTCGTTGTTAAAATTAACTTAGAAATGCGTCTGGATCGCGTAAATTGAAATTCGTCTAATTCGATGAAGACTTTGCATACGATAACATAACTTTTCCTGAAAGCAGGTTGCCGTTTTCCTAGGGACAGCATGGAGCCCTTCAGGTGTCTTCGAATTAATAAGGTATTTGTGTTGAGGAAAGGTGGTTTGAATACAGTTCTATTGAATCGTCCATAAAATATTCCTTGTTTGGCTCTAAAATTTCCCGGGATTTTGCCTCCGCCTTTTAACCAAAGGAAATACTGCAGTTTTCTACACATGACAATGCAAATTACAGCCATTTTCGATTTTGTTTAAAACTTGGAGAACTGTCATTCTAATTTCAGCGGCTAGCACTTATAAGACAGCTGTATATCTTACTTATTGAATACAAATACACAATACAGAAAGTATTAAGAGTTTTTTTAACAAGAGAACAAAAAGTATGTAATTCACAAGATCGTGCCATCTCGGATTATATCAACAGCACAAAATTAAAGTTAGTCACATGAATATCCTAACACTCAACAAATAAAACCAGCGGGGACAACATTACTATGGTGTAGTCTGTACATACAGTATTTAATAATAAATTTAAATAAAGTTAAAGGTAAATGTGCCTAATTAAGCGTCAGGCACATGAAGAATTGTAGACAAAGCTCCATGCACTCTTAAAATCGCCAGTAGATGGTGGTGAATGGTTGCTGCACTGAGAGAGCACAGGGTTCTCTTTCCCTTCCAGGCTCTGTTGCTTTACCGTGAGGAAAGGAACTCTGTAACCCTTTAGAGAGGATGCTGGTCTGCCCCCGCCGGCCAGTGGCGCAGTTCATATCTGGTCACTATACGAACTCAGCTGTCTCGTCTTCCTAGTTTGCATTATACATACAGTTCTGCGACAGAAATCTAGCCAGCTAAAACCTACGTAAAATGTTTCAGGAATATCAATACACGCAATTGAAAAATGTAATTTAAATAGGGTATATTAATTTCATACAATTGGCACAGTTACTGAGTTGATATATTGAGTTAATGGACCGAAAGGGAATATCCTCTGTTAAAATACAACTATAGAATTTTTCATTATCTTCTGTAAAATCGCATGGCGTTACGCACAAGAAATGTTCACATTAATGACTGCAATTTTCGTGTGTTTAAGTTACTGCAACTGAATTAAGGACTTGCTATGTAGCCACAAGATTGTCAAAATTAAAATTGTTCAAAAAATAAATATTCGCGTAATAATCTTGTACGAAATACTCATTTAGGTGCAAAAATAAGAGATTATTTTTAATACGAATGTGAGTCTTTCGTGACAGGTCTATAATGAATTCAGAGTGTCAGGCAATATTCTGAAGGTCTAAAGCCACACCATTTTAAGTTCATGCTTGCTAAGGCAGTACCTTAATGAACACGTACAGGGGTGATTTTGTTTTTCAGCTGAAAATGAAGTAAGTCAAATTCTGTGCCTACGTACATGAATAAAAATAAAATTTAATTAATAACGTTTGTGGTATAATACATAGGCACTTTTTTATCTGGACAGTATCATTCCGCATTTCCTGTCTGTCCTCCAATAACATCAACAAAAGCCGCTGAGTTGCTCTTAAGCGTGAGTGTTTGAAATGCGGCGGTAAGCGGAAAACGGTATTGGCTGGGCAGTATAACGAACCTGTACGATAATGTTATGCTATTAAGCTGTTACATCTTATTATATTGTAATTTTTAAAATGTAGTAACCTTATTAAAAGATTAAGTAGGAGATTTTAAATGTTTTTAAAACTTATAATATTTTCCTTGCCGAGTCATTTAATTTAGTTCAATTCCTTATTTGCCTCTGTATTGTCTCAATAGCCTAGTGGCCAACAATTGCAGTCAGAACACAAAACTGATAATTGTAGTTAACTTTTATCTTCAGGAAGGGACTAGACTGTTCCGTAAAATGTATATCCTTAACAACAAGAATAATAATACACTTTATTTAAATATTTCTTCAGTTCAGGGATTACATATCGATAAGAAATTCTACATGTGCGTGACGGGCAGTATGAATATGCAGTATTCTGTTTTAACGATGCTGTGTCTGCATGCACATAAGCATTATATAGCACTGAATAACCTGTGAAATCTTGTCAATATGGCGACGTAATTGGATTTATTAAATAAGAATATGCAGATCGAAATATAAGATATCTTTGGCAGAAAATCTTGAAGCATTTACGCAGAATCCGTACCGTCTCTTTATGAGCCTCAGTCAGTGGGAGCGCTTAAAATATTGAATAATTACTGCGGTTCGAATTTGAAATGGGGCACAGATTGTTCACAAAAACAGCACTAGTAAGGCATTATTGTTACCAGCAAGGGATGTCTATTAATTTACAAATAATTTCGAATTTTTAAAATGAACACAGAATATAAGTATAAATATATACATTTATTATCACAGCAAGCGACAAATTTTGTCTATAAGCAAAGGGTCTCCATTTTTGTATAATTTACTTGACTGTACATTTTGAGTAGAACACATTGTATCCGTCTGTGTTTATTGAAATCAGAGCTCAATGTTTATCGCTATACGTAGAGCAAACAACAGTTAGCTGAGGTAGTAAACGGACTAGCAGCTGGACTCTTATTGTCACCGAAGCCTGCAGGTTTAGAGGTCAAAACACTGAGTTAGTACTGTACTAAATAACGAGCTACAATCTAATATTTGTTGCACTAAATGCACTATACAAATGTGGCGTGATGTCTATTATTGCCTAACTACACACGCCTAAAGCGTCTAAAGAAATTGTTACTACTGTCTTGTATTTACAGTGATTGTTTTCAGCATTAATGGAAAAAGTCAGGGCATTGATGGTCTTCTGAACTAGAATTAGTACCAACCTACATCTATTAAACTACAGAATTACTCTTAAAAGAATCCTGATTTTACGTATCTGTAATAGATATCAGTTCTTAAGAATCATTGTCGATCTTTCTTAATCTGCTATCCGTACACGAGTTTTGGTCGCCAGTAACAGGCGGATCATTATTTTACGTCCACTTCGCTCGGCACTCAACATCCGTCCATTCCTGCTGTCGTACTCTTTGTCACTAACACTCGCTAGGCAGACAGGTAGAAGATGATTGTGAAAAAGTAAAACTAAAGGAGATGTTAATTGTTATGAATAACAAAATATGGTGACCTTGACTTCTCTGATGGCGGTTAGCCCTTCCTTGTGTGTCCTATTTCTATTACTACCCAAAATTTAACTACGAATCTTCAAGCGAAAATTACTTACGAACAATTGTGATCATCACTGGTGACCAGGTAGAAGCACATTTCGAGCCGTGTTTTTGACCATATGGTTCTAAGTGCGGTATATACTTTTAACCCCTTTATTAAAATTTATTATGTTTAACAATCTGATTCATGCCTCACACAGAACACAGTTCCTCTCTATTATACAGACCTACTGGGTAAGTAATGTTTAGGGAAAAAATCGCGATTTATTTTGCAGTTCCTAAGAAACATATAAATCCCCTATGTAGGGAAAATGTAGGGGGTTTTAGCGATAAAACTAATGGTGCATACGGTAACCAACGGACTTCAAAGGGTTACAGTCTTTGAAGGTGTGTAGTTTAAAATATTTCTTACTTTAGTAGTTTTTGGAAGCTTGTGAAACATCGAGTAACAAGTAAATTGAAATGATCTGAGGTGTTACTGTTGGTACTAATCAGCGTGGGGTATGCGGTTGCGCAGTTGGTTGAGGCACTGCGCTACAAGCCGGAAGGTCGCGGTTTCAATTCCCGATTTTTCTTTGGAATTTTTCATTGCATAATCCTTCCGGCCGCACTCTCGTCCTGGGTTCGACTCAGCCTCTAACAGAAATTAGTACCAGGAATATTTTCTGGGAGTAAAAGAGGCCGGTGCGTAGGACTGACAACCTAAACATCTTCATGTGCCGATTGTCGCAAAATCTCGGCGCCTCAAACTTTTGTAACCTTCAGGGCCTGTCCAGGCCTGTACGGGGATTGCTTTACCTTTTATAATTCAGCCTACCAATCGCAGGGCAATATGAACGTATATATTAGTAGATAGCTGGCATTTAATAGTACTCCGTAGCCACTAGTCTACAGTTTGGCAATAAATATGGAGGTAGAAGCACATCACGTATAAGTGCCTTTATGCATTCTGAGAATCAAATCTCTCAGCACAGCACAGACTCGCGTAAGCGATCCGTTCCGCAAACCTATACGTAACTCGACTCTTCCTGATGGCGGAATTCGAACCACTCTCCAGCAGAAATACATGTACATACAAATGTATTTATTTTTGCAATGCACGTATTTACTTATGCACTTGTAATACTTTAACTCTCTCCTGACATCCTAAATAATGTATGTGTTTAAATCTTCACTATTCTGGGGTGTTGCTCAAGGTAGATTGATAGTTGCCGACGTTTCGGTACAACCTGTTGGTTCCATCTTCAAAGGTCTAACAGTCCTTGGATTTCTTGACCCTTGCAGTTGGGACCGACAGGCTGTCTCGATAAGTTGGTGATTAAATATCAAATCTACGCTGCGTAAGATCCCAGAAGAGCGAATATATCGTTTACACCACGGCGGAAACCTGAGTGAAGCAAAATATGTGTTAAAACCTTAAACAAGAATTTTGGGTTCACTAAATGAGTTAAAATAAAATGGGGAATTTTGTAGCCGCATTCCATTTATTTTGGACTACGTACTTCTTAAGGAAGGGTACCTGAGTTCGTGAAAAGAAATTTATCAGTTCGGACGCGCATTAATTTAAAACAACGCAACATTAACGTGTCTTGCAGTTGTGTACACTTGGTCCATGGGAAAGTATATGTAATGTCGGATTCAGGTAATTCAGTGCTTACATACAGCAGGGGTAATTAAACACACACATTCCGAACGAATTTAATGCTGTACCCTGACTTTAACAAGTAATGTACAAATGAGCCGTGCTCAATGAACATACTTAAGAACGTGATGCTACTATGTCAATTATTTTAATATATATATTTCCATACATATTATGCTTTTGCACTATATTGATTTCAGCCCTGTGGCTATTTGCGAAGCGAATCGGACTGTCGTCTAGTCTTATAAAACTGTCAATTATAAACAAAGTTTTCGGGCAGTGATTATGTACAATACTCTACAATAGAAAATAAGTTGATTTAAGTTATGAAATTTTCGACTCTTGTGCTTAGCCTTTGTTATGACAAACCCTTATAATCTGTGTTTGGTATATCTTACCAGCACACTTTCGGACATCACAGGGCGGTTAATATTAGGTCTGTACGTCATTATAAAAGTATATTCTCAGCAAATGTAATGTGCATATTTCTAACAAATACACTTTGTTCTTTCTAAAACGCAACCCAAATTTTTAATGCAGCATGCCTGTGTGCAATACGTATCATCACACAGATTATGCAGTATAGTACAATGCCGCCAGTATTCGTCTGCAGTACATCTGCATCGAAAAATCTCTTTTCAACACATAAGTCCATCTTGCTTGATCAAATACCAGACTACACGAAATTATGACACGCTGAATAACAGCCTGCTGTACTATGTTTTGGTTTCCAAGGTCAAACATTTGCATCATCACGGATGTGTAACGTAATCTTATGCCTACTTGTAACCAAATGCATCTCAAACAGGGGCTGTATTGATGTGGCGGTAGGGTTGCGTAATAAAATGAACATTATATATATAAATTACAGTTCTGAAATATCTAACACAGAAAAATAATTACTAGTACAGATTATCATTCGAAGTACGAAGAGTGTCGACTTAGATATAAAGTTACTTCATCAGGATACATGCATTATAATATATATCAGTCGAATGTATTCACAACACACATTTACAGTTAAGAGCCAAATTTATAATCCTCGAAGACTGTAATAATAATTTTAATATGATACATGTAATTCCCGTTTAATCCGTTGTTATTTTAAATGAGACAATAATCTTGAGTATATGTTAGCAGCTATTTTTTTCTTTTAGTTAGGATTAAGAAACGTTTATATTAATCGTCTACGATACGAAATTAACATTGCTTTATAATCCAATCCTTTAAACTGCCATGATAAACCTTCTGTCACACTTAGTACAGGTGTACCACAGAGAGAGGCGTTTCCAAAAATTTTTCAGTCAATTTTTCCTTTGAATATGGCTGTCTTACAATATTCCGTGAAGTCTAACGTGTTACAAATGTACCAATGTTTTAGAGGATTCTGCTGCTTCCATCGTCAGATTACACTAACATTCATCCTTCCTACATTAATTTTGGAGACAGCAGGATCTCCTGAAAGCTCAAATATTTCTACCACATTACAGAGTGTCCCATCAAGACGATAGCAATCTTCTTCCTTAATGGTTACGGCTGTGAGAACATTTAAGATCGAAAAATACTCTTTATGACACTTTAACTGACCACTTAATATGTCTCTGTACCTATATCTACACGACAAAGTTTTGTATTATTAATAAACCTCATCCGTTGCACGGAAATAATTCATGTCCACGAAAATATGTCAGTTTAAGGATCATAACCACTGAAGAAAGCCTAATATTATATCATGAATGATGTTAATTCATAAATTAAGTCTGTAGTACAAACTACACACAATAACAAATGGGTATCACTATTCTCCTTCATTTTATAATATATTAAAAACAGGAATCGGACTACACGTACACATTTTCATTACTAGTTAAACTACACATCAAATATTTTCGATTATGTATTATATATTCATAATTTGTTGTGTATAAATCTGAATGTTTAAAGACAAGACAACGTAAAATCTCTTTCCAAAACCGGAGTTTGGATACACAGAATACATCAGTAATATTTACAAGAATAACTGTTTTTACTACGCTACAACACCATTTGGTTGTACATTATCTTTTAAACTGTTCATTTTGCTGGAAGCCAAAATAATTGCAAGTGTAAATTAGATATTAAATAGTTCTCATGATTCATTCAAATATGAGAGACGTTGTTAGAGGTGGCAGAATTTTTCAGTGACCTTGAAAAGTACTAACGCTTTTATAACCAGGAATTTTGTAAATCATAACAAGACTGACGAACGTAGGTATAAATATTTAAAACATCAAAACAAATAAAAATGCCTCTTGATATATGTTTTTCAGTAAGATATCTGTAAGAAAACACAATTTCGAACATTGATTGTGAAAAATAGCTTTATTTTTTGTCAGTTTTAAATTGCTATGACACTTTCACTTCTCGCAGTATCTGTGATATTACTGTGAGAATTATATTAATATGAATATCATCTAATAATTATTCAGCTTGTATTGCTTTCCTGCATGCTGCAGTGCAATATTAGCCGCTCAATAACCTAGCCGCTTCTGTCCGTCGTTTTAACTGAGGCTGACTAAAACCTGCATCACTTTTCTAGACAAAACGGGGCTGCAGTCTGAACACGAAATTATTCTCAAATCATTCAAATCATTCTGTTAGATTTTTTTACCCAGTACACCGGGGCCGCGGAAAGAG
>JGI20166J26741_10497781_pt1 | contig 15876 bp, 11 predicted proteins | sample TergutCu122P5_FD_26741 | JGI IMG/M metagenome (IMG submission 26741)
GGACGGAGATGGTGATGCCTGGCGACAATATTTCGATGACGGCGGAATTGATTACGCCGATTGCGATGGATGCCGGTCTCCGCTTCGCCATCCGTGAAGGCGGACGAACCGTCGGCGCCGGTGTCGTCGCCGAAATTATTAAATAGTTTCTTGTGTTTTTTGGCGCTTTACCCGCGGCCAATGTGTCGTGAGTAAAGCGCTTTTTTAGCGAGGGTAACACGATGAGGGATATTATCACGCTGGCCTGCGGGTCATGTAAACGACGAAATTATACGACAACGAAAAATAAAAAAAATACCCCGAACAAGCTTGAATTCAAAAAGTATTGCGCGTTTTGTCGTACTCATACGCCTCATAAAGAGACGAAATAACAAAGATACAGGCCAGTAGCTCTAATGGTAGAGCACCGGACTCCAAATCCGGGTGTTGGGGGTTCGAGTCCCTCCTGGCCTGCCATACATTTGTTTGGGTTTTGTTATGGCCGGTAAGGATCAGCGAAACAGTAAGAACAGTAAGAGCGCGAAAAACGCTGAGAAGGAAAAAAACGAGAGCGTCTCGGTTGGACACTTCATACGGGAGGTGCGTAATGAATTCGGCAAGATCGTATGGCCGAATCGAAAGACCACCCTACGTCTCGCCGGTGTCGTGTTGCTGATGACCGTGATTATGTCACTGTATTTAGGCCTGGTGGATATCTCGCTCGGTAAGTTGGTCTCGTTGATTCTGTAATTGCTGGCAAAGGATGTTCAGAGAGAGATTAATGGCAAAGCATTGGTATATTCTTCAGGTACATTCCGGTTTTGAGGACAAGGTGAAAACCTCGCTTGAAGAACGTATAAAAACTGAAGGCTTGGCTGATTTCTTTGGAGAGATACTTGTTCCCGAGGAGAAAGTCGTCGAAATGATCAAAGGTTCGCGCAGAACCTCATCGCGGCGCTTTTTTCCGGGCTACATGCTGATCAATATGGAATTGGACGACCACACATGGCATCTGGTGCATGAAAATATGCCCAGAGTCATCGGCTTCGTCGGTGATGACCGCAATCCAACGCCTCTTGCCGAGGACGATGCGGCGAAGATTATTGGCCGGGTCCATGATTATTCCGAGCGTCCTCGTCCTAAAGTGATATTTGGTGTTGGCGATAAAGTGCGGGTAATCGACGGGCCTTTCACGAATTTTCAGGGGCGGGTCGATGAGGTTTTCCCCGACAAGGGCCGGCTCAAGGTGATGGTGACGATATTTGGCCGCGAGACTCCGGTCGAGTTGGAGTTTGTCCAGGTAGCGACCTGATAGGCTGAATGTTTTTTGGTGTTTTCGTTTTTGCGAAGCGCACAATAAATCCGGAGTGGACCAGTGGCGAAAAAAATTACAGCATATGTGAAATTGCAGATTCCGGCAGGCAAGGCCAATCCTTCGCCGCCGGTTGGGCCGGCCTTGGGCCAGCATGGCGTCAACATTATGGAGTTTTGCAAGGCCTTCAACGCCAAGACGCAGACTTTAGGCGATACGATCATTCCGGTCGTAATCACAGTGTATCAGGATCGTTCTTTCACCTTTATAACCAAAACGCCGCCGGCGCCGATATTGTTGCTGAAAGCGGTGGGCAAGCAGAAAGGCTCCAGTAATCCTAAAGCTGATCGTATCGCCGAAGTGACCCGTGCCCAGATCAGAGAGATTTCCGAAACCAAACTGCCTGACCTGAATGCTTACGACGTGGACAGCGCCATGCGAATCATCGAAGGTACGGCGCGTAGCGCCGGGATTACGGTTGTTGACTGATTTTAATTTTACTGCTTGCGGCGTTTATGGGCCGGCAAAGTAGGAGGCGGAGATGCCGAAACACGGAAAACGATTTGAAAACAGCAGGAAAGACTTCGATAAGTCCAAGCAGTATGCTTTGGCTGAAGGCGTTGCCTGGGTGCTTAAGATGAGCAACGCCAAATTCGACGAGACAATGGATCTTGCCATGAAACTTGGCGTCGATCCACGTCATGCCGATCAGATGATTCGTTCCTCGGTGGTTTTGCCCCATGGCACTGGCAAGGTAACGCGCGTGTTGGTTTTTGCCAAAGGCCCGAAAGAGACCGAAGCCCGGGATGCTGGCGCCGATTATGTCGGAGCCGATGATTTGGTGGAAAAAATTCAGGGCGGATGGCTGGAGTTCGATAAAACGGTGGCCACACCGGACATGATGGGCACTGTTGGTAAGATCGGGCGGATACTTGGCCCGCGTAATCTTATGCCCAATGCTAAATTGGGTACCGTGACCTTCGATCTGGCGGGAGTGATCAAAGACATCAAATCGGGCAAGGTCGATTTCAAAGTGGATAAGGCTGGTATTATCCATGCTGGAGTTGGCAAGATTTCGTTTGGCGAAGAAAAGCTGGTTGAGAATATTCGCGCTTTCGTCGAAAGAATCATCCAGTTGAAGCCAGCGACGAGCAAGGGCATTTATGTCCGGTCGGTCGCGCTTTCTTCGACCATGGGGCCGGGTGTGAAACTTGACCCGGTGCAGGTGCGTTCTCTGTAAAAAAAAATGGCTGAGGTCGGAGACAGCGGGTACGGAAGTTTAATTGTCTTCTGGAAGACAACCTGCCGAGACTGTGTGAAAAATACTGTTTTTCCATTGATGGTATCCCTGTTTTCGTAAAGATAAATCTGAAAAAGGGAGGTTGCATTGAATCGTGATGATAAGGCTACAATTATCAGTGAATTGAACGGTTCGTTCGGCAAGACTAAGTTTGCCGTTGTCACTGATTATTGTGGCTTGACCGTTTCCCAGTTGCAGAATGTCCGGGTTGAGTTACGGAAATGTGACGCGGAAATCAGGGTCGCCAAAAACACCTTTTTGAAGCGGGCGGTTGCCGACACGCCCAGTTCTTGTCTGACCGAAGACTTTTCTGGGACGACAGCGGTGGTGCTGGCCTATTCCGACCCGGTCGAGCCGGCTCAGGTGGTGACTAAGTTTGCGGCGGACAACGACAAGTTTGTCATTCGTTGCGCTGCCCTCGAGGGTGAGCGCATCACGGTGGATGCCCTACAGGCTCTGTCGAAATTGCCGAGCCGGGAGATTTTACTTGGGCAGCTTCTGTCGGTGATGAATGCTGTGCCCACGGGTTTGGTCCGGGTTCTGTCTGGTGTGCCGCGTACCTTCCTGTATGCCCTTCAGGCCATCGGCGACAAGGAATCGGCGTCTGATAACTAAAATCAATTGCAGAGGATTACGGAAATGGCTGTTACCAAAGATGATGTCATAGAATTTATTGCCAATATGTCGGTTCTCGAGCTTTCCTCCTTGATCAAAGAATTGGAGGAAAAGTTCGGAGTTTCCGCCGCCGCTCCCGTGGCGGTCGCGGCTGTTGCCGCTCCTGGCGGTGAAGCCGCCGTGGTTGAGGAAAAGACTGAATTCGATGTCATCCTGGCCAATGCCGGTGGCGAGAAAATCAAGGTCATCAAGGAAGTTCGGGCCATTACCGGACTTGGCCTGAAAGAGGCGAAAGATCTGGTCGAGGGCGCACCGCAGACCTTGAAAGAGGGTGTGACCAAAGAAGAAGCCGCCGATATGAAAGCGAAAATCGAAGCGGTTGGCGGTAAAGTCGAGATAAAATAGTGCGCGAACCGTTTTCTGGTTGAGCATCGTTTCTTTACAAGCGACACGCCGCGGTGAAATGCCGAGGAGTGTCGCTTTCCTGCTGTTGTCTTTCTTCAGTGCAGGCTATTTGGATGAAAATGGTCTTGTCGCCTGATTTTTTCTTTGTAGTCAAAGACTTTTTCGGATGAAAGGTTTTCCGCGCGCAGCCGCCGGGAAATGACAGTCATTTCATTCTGGACAAGGAACGTATCCGCTTGCATTCGTGCCCGCATTTCCGATCGGATAGGCGCGTGGGGAATATTGAGCGTGAATCGTGTATGGAACGGGGAACTTGAGGAGCAATATGGAACGAGTCAGAAAAAATTTTGCGAACGCGAAAAGTGTTATTGAGCCGCCACATCTCATTTCCATGCAGAGTGAGTCTTATGAGAAGTTCCTGCAAATGAACCGCGCTCCGGAGGAAAGGGAGGATATCGGCTTGCAGGGCATTCTCAAGAGCATATTCCCCATCAAAGACAAAAATGTCAACGAACAATGCTCGTTAGAGTTCGTGCGGTACAAGTTCGGCGCGCCCAAATATACCGTCAAAGAATGCCTGCAACGCGGCATGACCTACGAAGCGCCAATCAAGATTGTCGTGCGTTTGGTATCGAACGATGTCGATCCGGAAACCCAGGTTTCGACGGTGCGGGATATCAAGGAACAGGAGGTCTTTTTAGGTTCCATCCCGCTGATGACCGGTGATGGGGTGTTTGTTGTCAACGGCACCGAACGGGTGATTGTCTCGCAGCTTCAGCGCTCTCCCGGTCTTTTTTTCACCCATGACGGCGGAAAGAATCATTCGAGTGGCAAGCTGCTCTATTCGGCGCGGATCATTCCGGTGCGCGGATCGTGGATCGACCTGGAATTCGATGGCAAGGATATCCTGCATGTGCGTATCGACCGCCGCCGTAAATTTCCGGTGACGACCCTGTTGCAAGCCTTGGGATATAACCGGGAGGAATTGCTGGAGATTTTCTATCCGGTGCAGACCGTGCGCTGCCGTTTTCTCGAATCGGAGCCGGTTATGGAAAAGGCATCCGCTGAAGGGACGGGAGAAGATGGGGAAAATGCCGCAGCCGGTCCAATACCATCCCAGCCGAAGGCCGAGTTTTTTCTCGAAATCAAAAAAGATTCGCTCTTGGGGCAGAAACTTGAATTTGACCTGATCAGCCCGATCGATGGTGAGGTCATTGCCAAAAAAGGCCGCAAGATCACGAAAAGCGCCCTGAAAAAAATCGAATCTGATGGCATCAAAGAGATCAAAATTATTCAGGAAGATGTCATCGGCAAGATCCTCGCCCGTCCGGTGAAGGATGAAAAAAACGGTCTGTTGGTGGATAGCAACATCGAGATCACCGAAACTCTGTTGGAAACGCTCTTGGCAGCGGGGATCGGTCAGTTCCAGATATTGGGCATCGACGGCGTGACCTATTCGGATTCGTTCAGTAAGACGCTGGCGGTTGATAAAATCACCAAATCGGAAAATGCCCTGATCGAAATTTACCGCCGGATGCGTCCGTCCAGTCCACCGACCATCGAGGTAGCGAACAAAATTTTTCATGATATGTTCTTCAATCCGGATCTGTATGATCTTTCAGAGGTTGGGCGCTATAAAATCAACGCCCGGCTCGGTCTCGATGTCGACATCTCGCATCGAGCCCTGACGAAAGAAGATATTTTGTATTCGGTACGGCACCTGGTGCGCCTGAGTGATCAGCAAGGTGTGGTGGACGACATCGACCATCTGGGCAACCGGCGCGTGCGTACGGTTGGCGAGCTGGTGGAAAACCAGTATCGCATGGGTCTGGTGCGCATGGAGCGGGCGATCAAAGAGCGGATGGTCATTCAGGACATCGACACGCTCATGCCCAATGAACTGGTCAATCCCAAGCCGATTACCGCCGCGCTGAAAGAATTTTTCGGCTCCAGTCAGCTTTCCCAGTTCATGGATCAGACCAACCCGTTGTCTGAAGTCACCCACAAGAGGCGTCTGAGTGCCTTGGGGCCGGGTGGCCTATCGCGTGAGCGCGCCGGTTTCGAGGTGCGCGACGTCCATCCGACCCACTACGGGCGCATCTGTCCGGTCGAGACGCCGGAAGGCCCAAACATCGGCCTGATCGTTTCTTTGGCGACTTACGCCCGCATCAATCCCTACGGTTTCATCGAAACGCCATACCGCCAGGTGGTGGACCGGAAAATTTCTTATGACGAGCCACAGTATCTGTCAGCGCTTCAGGAACAGAATCAGACTATCGCTCCGGCCCTGTCGCCGGTAACGGTGGATGGTTTTCTCACTGAAGGAAATTTGATCGCCCGTGAAGACGACGAGGTCGTCACCACCGCCGCCGATAAAATCACTTATATGGACATCGCGCCGAACCAGTTGGTCAGCGTCGCGGCATCCTTGATTCCTTTTCTCGAAAACGATGACGCCAACCGCGCCCTGATGGGATCGAACATGCAGCGTCAAGCCGTGCCGCTCTTAGTGCCGCAGGCGCCTTTGGTTGGCACCGGCATGGAAAGTTACGTGGCCAGAGATTCCGGGGCTTGCCTGTTGAGCGCCGGCGATGGCGTCATCGAGCAGGCTGACGCCAATCGCATCGTTGTCCGTTATGACCAGCCCGGCACCGATGGCTGGGAAACCGGCGTTGCTGTCTACCATCTCGGCAAATATAAAAAATCTAACCAGAACACCTGCTTCAACCAGCGGCCTCTGATTTTGCCGGGCACGCGGGTGGTGAAAGGCAGGGTGCTGGCTGACGGCCCATCCTGTGAGCAGGGTGAACTGGCTTTGGGGCGCAACGTCACCATCGCCTTCATGCCGTGGCGAGGCTTCAACTTCGAGGATTCCATCCTGATCAACGAGCGCCTTTTGAAAGAGGATACCTTTACCTCGGTGCACATCGAGGTGTTTGAGACCATGGCGCGCGACACCAAATTGGGGAAGGAGGAAATCACTCGCGATATACCAAACGTCAGCGAAGAGACGCTGAGGAACCTCGATGATTCCGGCATCATCCGCATCGGTGCCGAAGTCAAGGCCGGCGATACTTTGGTCGGCAAGGTAACACCCAAGGGTGAATCGGTCCTATCGCCTGAGGAAAAACTGCTGCGGGCGATTTTCGGCGAAAAGGCGCACGACGTAAAGGATTCCTCACTGCGGGTGCCGCCGGGAATTACCGGTGTGGTCATCGACGCCAAAGTCTTTTCCAGAAAAGGAGTGGACAAAGATGAACGCGCCCTACGCATCGAGGAGCTGGAAATCGAGAAGCTCGAAGCCGATAAAAAGGATGAGTTGAACAGCTTGGAGCGTGGTGTCTGCCGGGAAATCGGCGAGATCATGCGCGGCAAGGTGGCGAAGATAGATATTTACGCCAGCGACGGTAGCCTTCTGGTCAAGCAGGGGAAACGGATTGACTGGGAAGCCGACGCTCTCCATGCGGTCAAAGCGGCAGGAAAGACCGAGCCGGAACTGGATGCTGGCAAAGCCAAGGAAAGCGCGAAAAAGGAGAAGAAGTTCGCCGAGGTGGGAGACATTCCATTGCGGATTGGTTTCTCCGGTTTGCGAGCGGTCGAATTCTCCGGGCGCGCCGACTTCGAGGAGCGGATCAATGCCGCTTATCGGCGTCACGACAAGCAGGCCAAGGCAATCACCGAACGCTATGACGGCATCATCGAGCGGATGCGCAAAGGTGATGATCTGCCGCCCGGTGTCGTTAAGATGGTCAAAGTCTATGTCGCCACCAAACGCAAATTGTCGGTGGGCGACAAGATGGCGGGACGGCACGGCAACAAGGGCGTCGTCTCCCGTTTGCTGCCGGAAGAGGATATGCCATTTTTCGCCGATGGCCGGGCGGTTGACCTGGTGCTGAATCCGCTGGGTGTGCCTTCGCGCATGAACGTCGGCCAGGTGTTGGAGGTGCATCTGGGATTCGCCGCGAAAAAACTCGGTGAGCAACTGGAAGAATTGGGACGTCGGCAGGCCTCTGATCTCATCAGCAAAAAACTGCGGAGCATTTATTCCGAAGCGGAATACGAAAAGATACGAGCTGATAAAAACGATCAGGAATTGATCGCTTGGGCACGTGAACATAAAGATGGCCTGCACATGGCGACGCCGGTGTTCGACGGTGCCCAGGAAGAACATATCCGGGCCTTGTTCAAAGAGGCGGGCCTCGACGAGGTGGGGCAAAGTCAGTTGTACGATGGCTTGACCGGCGAGCCTTTTGCCAACCGGGTGACCGTCGGCGTCATGTATATGCTGAAGTTGCACCATTTGGTCGATAACAAAATCCATGCCCGCTCCACCGGCCCCTACTCGTTGGTGACGCAGCAGCCGCTGGGCGGCAAAGCGCAGTTCGGCGGTCAGCGGCTGGGCGAGATGGAAGTCTGGGCCATGGAAGCCTACGGCGCCGCCTACACCCTGAAGGAATTTCTGACTGTCAAGTCAGACGATGTCGAAGGCCGTACCACCATGTACGAGCGGATTGTCAAAGGCGATAATTTCCTGACTACCGGTTTGCCCGAATCCTTCCATGTTTTGGTCAAGGAGCTGCAGGGCCTGTGCCTGAATATGGAACTCATCGAAGAGGAACCGGTGAAAGTTGCCAGTAAAGGGAAGAAAGGCAAGAATGAAGGGAAAAATGCTTTGATCGAAGCCATGAAGGTGGCTGTCGGCATACAAGCGACCGATACGAAAGTGTCCGAGGGCGGAGAAAACAGCGATGTTTTGCCACCCGATACCGGAGCAAGACAGGAAGCCTGAAAATTTCCGTACTGGTACAAAGGGGCGGTTGGCCATGGCGGCATCAGCGATGCGGCTTGCGGTAAACCGCCGGGACGCTCCGCGCAACGATATTGACAAGAGGTGTTTTCGTGGAAGATTTGTTCAATTTTTTTCAGAAACCGAAAGCTGCCACCAAATTCAAAAGTGTTCGTATTTCTCTGGCTTCGCCGGAGCGGATTCTCGACTGGTCGCATGGCGAGGTGAAGAAGCCGGAAACCATCAACTACCGCACCTTCAAGCCGGAGCGGGATGGCCTGTTCTGCGCCAAAATTTTCGGCCCGGTCAAGGACTTCGAATGCAATTGCGGCAAATATAAACGCATGAAGCACCGTGGCGTCGTCTGCGAAAAATGCGGCGTCGAGGTTATCCAATCAAAGGTGCGCCGCGAACGCCTGGGCCATATTGAACTGGCGGCGCCGGTCGCCCATATCTGGTTTTTGAAAAGCCTGCCATCAAAAATCGGGGCCGTGCTCGATATGACCCTGAAGCAGCTCGAAAAGATTCTCTACTTCGAGCAGTACGCTGTGGTCGAACATGATGCGGAACTGGTACAAAACGACCCAGAACTGGCCATCGGCGCGTTGCTCACCGAGGAAAAATACCGTCAGAAGAGAGAAGAGCTGAAGGAGCGCTTCGAGGCCTTCGACACCGGCCAGATCAAGTTGCCGCCATTCAGGGTCGGCATCGGCGCCGAAGCCATCCGTAAGTTGCTCGCCGATACCGACCTGGAAGGTTTGTCGAAACAACTGCGCGAGGAGATGTCGGCGACCAGTTCGCAAACCAAACGCCAGAAACTGGGTAAGCGTTTGCAGGTGATCGAGGCCTTCAAAGATTCCGGCAACCACCCGGAATGGATGATCCTGCAAATTATCCCGGTGCTGCCGCCCGATCTGCGACCGCTGGTGCCGCTGGAAGGTGGGCGTTTCGCCACCAGTGATCTCAACGACCTGTACCGTCGCGTCATCAATCGCAATAACCGCCTCAAACGCCTGCTTGAGTTAGATGCTCCGGAAATCATTATCCGCAACGAAAAGAGGATGTTGCAGGAAGCGGTCGATGTCCTCTTCGACAACGGGCGGCGGGGCCGTGTCATCACAGGCGCCAACAAGAGGCCGCTGAAATCCCTGTCCGACATGCTGAAGGGCAAGCAGGGGCGGTTCCGACAGAATTTGCTTGGTAAGCGCGTCGATTATTCCGGGCGTTCGGTCATCGTCGTTGGCCCGCATCTGCGTCTGCACCAGTGCGGCGTTCCGAAGAAAATGGCGCTCGAGCTATTCAAACCTTTCATTTACAACCGACTTGAACGCAAAGGCTATGTGACGACGATCAAAAGCGCCCGCAAGATGGTGGAAAAGGAATCGAAAGAGGTCTGGGACGTTTTGGAAGAGGTGGTCACCGAGTATCCGGTTATCCTCAACCGTGCCCCGACCTTGCACCGCCTCGGCATGCAGGCTTTTGAGGCGTTGCTCATCGAAGGCAAGGCGATTCAACTGCATCCCTTGGTCTGTGCCGCTTTCAACGCCGATTTCGATGGCGACCAGATGGCCGTGCACGTGCCGCTGTCGGTGGAAGCGCAGGTGGAAGCGCGGGTGCTGATGATGTCCACCAACAATATACTGTCGCCGGCCAATGGCGAGCCGATCATCATCCCGTCGCAGGATATTGTCCTCGGCCTTTATTACATGACACGCGAGCGCATCAACGTGCCTGGCGAGGGCAAGATGTTTTCGAGTGTCGATGAGGCGCGCATCGCCTACGACTACAACGAGGTGCATTTGCAGGCGCGGGTTAAGGTGCGCCGCGATGGCAATCTGGTGGAGACCACCATGGGCCGCATCCTGCTTGGCGAGATTCTACCGCTGGAGGTGCCGTTTTCCGAGATCAACAAGGTTATGACGAAAAAGGCGCTGGCCCAGCTTATTGACTACACTTACCGTAAAGCCGGCACCAAGGAGACGGTCATCCTTGCCGACCGCTTAAAAGATATGGGTTACGAATATGCAACCCATGCCGGCATTTCCATCTGTATCAGCGACATCAAGATTCCGAAGGAGAAAAAGCAGCTTATCGCACGTGCTGAACATGATGTCCAGGATGTCGAGCAGCAGTATAACGACGGCATCATCACCGCCGGTGAAAAATACAATAAGGTTGTTGACTTGTGGTCGAAAGTCACCGACGAAATCACCGACGCGATGATGAATGGCATCAAAGTCGAGCCTTTCGTTGACCGTGACGGCAACACGGTGGTGGGCGACAGCTTTAACTCGATCTTCATGATGGCCGATTCCGGCGCGCGCGGCTCGCGCGACCAAATCCGCCAGTCGGCCGGGATGCGCGGCCTGATGGCCAAGCCGTCCGGCGCCATCATCGAGACGCCGATTACAGCCAATTTCCGCGAAGGTCTAGGCGTGCTCGAATATTTCATTTCTACCCATGGCGCCCGTAAAGGCTTGGCTGACACGGCCTTGAAAACCGCCAACTCCGGCTATCTGACCAGACGCCTCGTCGATGTCGCCCAGGAATCGACCATCGTCGAACGTGATTGCGAAACCCTCGACGGCATGATCGCCGAACCATTGGTCGATGACGGCGGCGAAATTATCGTTCAGCTTGGCGACCGAATTTTAGGCCGCGTCGCCCTCGGCGATATTTGCGACCCCTATTCCGGCGAGGTCCTTGTCGAAGACGGCCAGGAAATCACCGAGGAGCGGGTGGCGAAAATCAACGATGCCGGCATCGACCGCGTGCATATCCGTTCGGTGCTCACCTGCCGCTCGCGGCGCGGCGTCTGCGCCGCCTGCTATGGCCGTGATCTTGGACGCGGCCATATGGTCAATATCGGCGAGGCCGTCGGTGTCATCGCCGCCCAGTCAATTGGTGAGCCAGGTACGCAGTTGACGATGCGTACCTTTCACATAGGTGGCGCTGCAAACCGCGCCGTTGAACAGGCGGAAATCAAGAGCCGCCGCGACGGCAGAATTGGTTTTGAAAATCTGCATTTCGTTGTTAATGCCGATGGTGTCAAGGTGGTCATGAACCGCAATGCCCAGGTCGTGATGTTCGACAAACTCGATCTGGTGCGGGAGCGCTTCCGCGTCCCCTATGGGGCGCAGTTGCGGGTGTCTGAGGACGATGTAGTCGAAGCCGGGACGATTCTCGCCGACTGGGATTCCTACACCATGCCGATTCTCTCCGATGTTGGCGGCAAAGTCGCCTACGGTGACATTATCGAAGGTGTTACCATGCAGGAAAAGGTCGATCAGATCACCGGCAAATCGTCGAAAGTGATCGTTCAGACCACCGCCGGCGCGCAACTGACTCCGCGTATTTCTATTAAGAACGAGCGTGGCAAAACCTTGAAACGCCCGGATTCGGAAGCCTTCGCCCGCTTCTCTCTGCCGATGGGTGCCATTATTACGGTCAATGAGGGCGACGAAATCAAGCCGGGCACCGTGGTTGGCAGAATTCCCAGAGGGTCGTCCGGGACCAAGGATATCACTGGCGGGTTGCCGCGGGTTGCCGAACTCTTTGAAGTGCGGAAACCGAAAGACCCGGCGGTCATCGCTGAAATCGAGGGGCAGGTTTCGTTTGGCAAGGAATCGAAAGGCAAAAGACGGCTCATCGTCACGCCGGAAGCCGGATACGGCGAGCCGAAGGAATACATGATTCCGAAAACCAAACATATTCTGGTTAACGAGGGTGACAGCGTTCAGGCCGGCGAAGCCCTGACTGAAGGCAGCAAGATTCCCGGCGACATCCTGAAAATCCTGGGCGTTAAAGAGCTTGCCAAGTTCCTGGTCAACGAGATTCAGGAAGTGTACCGGATGCAGGGTGTGAAGATCAACGACAAGCATATCGAGGTAATCGTTCGTCAGATGCTGCGCCGGGTACAGATCGTTGACGCTGGTGACAGCCGCTTCATGATCGGCGAACAGGTCGAACGTTGGAAATTCGAGGAGGAACTCGAGCGCCTGCTGGCCGAAGACAAAAAAACCTGCGTCGCCGAACCGCTGCTGCTGGGTGTGACCAAAGCGTCGTTGTCCACGGAAAGCTTCATCTCCGCCGCCTCGTTCCAGGAAACCACCAAAGTGTTGACCAATGCCGCCATGGCCGGTCGGGTCGATGATTTGTCCGGCCTCAAGGAAAATGTCATCATGGGGCGGCTGATTTCCGCCGGTACCGGCATCAAAGGCAATGCCTGAGCGTGATGGCCGGGAAACCGGGGATTTATGACTTGACAGCCGCATGGCCGGAAGGTATATAGCCAGGCTTTGTTTTGATATGGGCGGTAGGTTTTAATGAAATGCGCGTTTCTTAGGAGACGCGGGAGGAACGACAGCAAAGATGCCAACGATCAATCAGCTTGTCCGCCATGGACGGGAAAAGCTTGCCAAGAAAACGGATACCCCGGCCCTGAAAGGTTCGCCGCAAAAGCGGGGCGTCTGTGTGCGCGTATTCACGACAACGCCGAAAAAGCCGAATTCGGCTTTGCGCAAGGTCGCCAGGGTGCGTTTGACCAATGGGATGGAAGTTTCTTCGTACATCCCTGGTATTGGCCATAATCTTCAGGAGCACTCGGTGGTGCTGATCCGTGGCGGTAGGGTGAAAGATCTGCCGGGTGTTCGTTATCATATTGTGCGCGGCACCTTGGATAGCTTGGGCGTTGCCGCCAGGCGGCAGGGCCGTTCCAAGTATGGCGCTAAGCGTCCCAAATGATCGGGAACTGAGGGAAGAGGAATAACAGTATGTCGAGAAAAAAAGTCAGCGCCCGCAGGCCGATTGAGCCAGATCCTCGATTTAACAGCGTCTTGGTGAGCAAATTCACCAATGGTCTAATGGAACGGGGTAAAAAGAGTCTCGCCCTGCGTATTTTTTACGATGCCATGGATGCCGTCGCTGGCAAGATGCCGGGTGAGGATGCGCTTTTGGTGTTTGAAGAGGCGATGGAAAAGGTTCGACCGCGCGTCGAGGTCAAATCGCGGCGTGTGGGCGGCGCCACCTATCAGGTGCCGGTGGAAGTGCGCCAGAGCCGCCGCAACGCTTTAGCGATCCGCTGGATAATTTCCTATGCCCAGGCCAGGTCGGGACATTCGATGTCGGAAAAGCTTGCCGCCGAGCTACTTGACGCCTATAACAATCGCGGCGCGGCGGTCAAAAAGAAGGACGATACCCACAGGATGGCGGAGGCCAACAAGGCGTTTGCGCATTACCGCTGGTAACAGTGGTGGAATGGCCCGCGTTTTGTGGAAAGAGCAATGTCTGATTTGGTGGGTGAACTGAAAGATGTCCGGAACATCGGCATCATGGCCCATATCGACGCCGGAAAGACAACCACCACCGAACGCATTCTGTTTTACACGGGCCGTTCCCATAAGTTGGGCGAAGTTCATGAAGGCACCGCCATCATGGATTGGATGGAGCAGGAGCAGGAACGAGGGATAACAATAACTTCGGCAGCGACTACCTGCCAGTGGCGTGGCAAAAAGATAAATATCATCGACACTCCGGGGCACGTCGATTTTACCATCGAGGTTGAACGCTGTTTGCGTGTGTTGGACGGGGTAGTGTCAGTGCTTTGCGCTGTGGCGGGTGTCGAACCACAAACCGAAACGGTTTGGCGGCAGGCGGATAAGTACAAAATTCCACGTGTCGTTTTTATAAACAAGATGGACCGCGTTGGGGCGAATTATGAACGCTGCCTCAGTGCAATGGTTGGTAAATTGAATGCCGACCCTGTGCTCCTTCAGTTGCCCCTTGGCGAAGAAAGCGAGTTCTACGGGGTGATTGATCTGGTCGAGGAAAAGATGTTGACCTTTGAGGACACATCCTTGGGCCAGGTGGTCGAAGTGGGAGAGATTCCAGCTTCGTACCGGGAAATGTCAGCGGTCGCACGTTCACGGCTTCTCGAGAAATTGGCCGATTTCGATGAGGAGCTTATGGAAAGTTACCTGGCGGAAAGCCAGGTAACCGCCGATACAATCAAGAAAGTTGTACGTAAGGCGACCCTGGAACGGGGAATTGTCCCGGTCTTTTTGGGCAGTGCCTTTAAAAACAAAGGGATTCAGCCGCTTTTGGACGGTGTTGTTGATTATCTGCCTTCACCTTTGGATGTCCCGCCGGTTGCGGGTATTGACGCCACTGGCGAGGCACGAATACGGAAAACCGATCCAAAAGAGAAGTTCAGTGGGCTGGTCTTCAAGCTTGCCAGCGACAGTTTCGTTGACACCCTCGCTTATCTGCGCGTGTATTCGGGAACGCTGGCGGTTGGCGGCAAGCTTTATAACCCAGCGAAACGGAAGCAAGAGAAAATAACGAAGCTTCTGCGGATGCACGCCAACAAGCGTGAAGAGTTGGAGCGGGTTGTGGCTGGGGATATAGTTGCGGTGGTTGGCCTGAAATTTTCCACCACCGGCGATACGCTTTGTGAAATGGGTGATTCCTTCCAGCTTGAGGGTATGGATTTCCCGGAACCAGTCGTGTCTGTGGCTATTGAACCCAACACGAAGGCGGATGAAAAAAAGCTTGCTGATACGTTGGCCAAGATAGCTCTCGAAGATCCGTCGTTTCGGATACAGGAGAGCGCCGATACCGGGCAGGTACTGATTTCCGGTATGGGTGAACTGCACTTGGAAATAGTTGTCGATCGCCTGGTCAACGAGTTCAAGGTTGGAGCCAAAGTGGGTCGTCCGCAGGTCGCCTACAAGGAAACGATCAGCAAGGAATGCACTGGCGATGGGACATTTGAACAGAACGTCGGCAACAAGAAACAGTTTGGTCATGTGATCGTCGCCGTTCGCCCGTTGCCGCGCGGCACGGGGGTGCGCTTTATCAGCGGAATTGATGAACGCATAATTCCCACGACATTTGTCGCGGCAATTGAAAGGGGAGTGCGCGGCGGTGTCGATGCTGGCCCTTTGATTGGCTATCCGTTGACCGATGTGGAAATCGAGTTGGTTGGCGGGTCGTATTCCGAGTCGGAATCAACCGATATGGCTTTTGGCGTGGCTGCCGCTATGGCCTTGCAAAAGGCGGCGCATCAAGGAGAGCCGGTTCTTCTGGAACCGCTTATGGAGATGGTGGTTGTCACCCCCGATGAGTATCTCGGTGATGTTCTGGCGGATCTGAACGCTAAAGGGGTGAAGATTCTTGCGGTCGAAAGTGAAGGCCATTTGCAGAATTTGAAGGTACATATTCCGTTGGTTGAAACCTTTGGCTATGCGACGGCATTGCGGTCGGCGACTCAGGGCCGGGCCGGATTCACCATGAAGTTTGTCGAATATGATTGTGTACCGAAAACGCGCGCTGAGGCTGTGGTGCGAAAAATACGAGGAATTTGACGGAAAAGGTGCCAGATGTCGAAGGAGAAATTTGAGCGGAAGAAGCCCCATGTCAATGTTGGGACAATTGGCCACATTGACCATGGCAAGACGACGCTGACGGCGGCGATTACTC
>JGI20166J26741_10498892_pt1 | contig 15863 bp, 7 predicted proteins | sample TergutCu122P5_FD_26741 | JGI IMG/M metagenome (IMG submission 26741)
AGTGTGTAGATGCAACTTCAAGGTACCTGACTGTTTGACAGAATTCTTACATACATCACATGTAAACAGACGCTCCCCATTATAAGTGTGTAGATGCAACCTGAAGTTACGTGACTGCCTGAAAGATTTCTTACATACACAACAGGTAAAAGGCCACTCACAAGTATGAATGCATAGATAAAACTTCAAGGTATCTGACCGTTTGAAAAAACCTTACATACATTACATGTTTATGGTAGCTACTCTGTATGATTCATAAATGTAATTTCAAGGTACTTGTTCGTTTGAAAGATTTCTTATGAACATCATTTGTAAAAGGCCGCTCCCCAGTATGATTGTGTTAATGCAACTTCAAGTTATCTGACCGATTAAAAAATTTGTTACATATATCACATGTACAAGGCTACTCCCCTGTATGAGTGCGAAGATGATACTTCAAGCCGCCTGACTGTTTGAAGGATTTCTTACATACATTACATTTATATGGCTGCTCCCCTGTATGAGTGCGCAGATGACGCCTCAAGGTACCTGACTGTCTGAAAAGTTTCTTACATATATCACATTTAAATGGCCGCTCCCCCGTATGAGTGCGGAGATGGTCCTTCAAATAATCAGACCGCCTGAAAAATGTCTTACATACATCACATTTAAATGGCCGCTCCCCAGTATGAGTGCGTAGATGCAACTTCAAGGTACACAACAGAGTGAAAGATTTCTTACATACATCGCATGTAAAAGGCCGCTCCCCAGTATGAGTGCGCATGTGCTTCTTCAAAGCACAAGAATGCCTGAAAAAGTTCTTACATACATCACATTTATAAGGCCGCTCCCCAGTATGAATGCGCAGATGCTCCTTCAAAGTAACACACTGCCTGAAAAATTTCTTACACACATCACATTTAAATGGCCGCTCCCCTGTATGAGTGCGCAGATGCGCCTTCAAACCACCAGAGTGCTTGAAAAATTTCTTACATATATCACATTTATACGGCCGCTCCCCAGTATGAGTGTGCAGATGCAACTTCAAGGTACTTGACCGAATGAAAGATTTCTTACATACACGACATATAAATGGGCGCTCCCCTGTATGAGTGCGCAGATGATCCTTCATAGCACTAGACTGCCTGAAAAATTTCTTACATACATTACATTTATACGGCCACTCCCCAGTATGAGTGCGTACATGCAACTTCAAGGAATATGACCAACTGAAAGTTTTCTTACACACATCACAAGTAAAAGGCCGCTCCCCAGTATGAGTGCGTAGATGCGACTTCAAGGTATTTGACCGTCTGAAAGAATTCTTACATACATCACATTTAAATGGCCGCTCCCCAGTATGAGTGCGTAGATGCGACTTCAAGGTATATGACCGTTTGAAAGAATTCTTACATACATCACATTTAAATGGCCGCTCCCCTATATGAGTGCGCATATGCTCCTTCAAAGAACCAGACTGCCTGAAAAATTTCTTACATAAATCACATTTATACGGTCGCTCCCCTGTATGAGTGCGTATATGCAACTTCAAGGAATATGACCATTTGAAAGATTTCTTACACACAAGACATGTAAACGGCCGCTCCCCAGTATGATTGCGTAGATGCAAAGATTTTTTAGATATGCCATAAGGAAATGGTTGCTGCCCAGCATGAGTGCATAGATGTGCATTCAAGTTACCAGACATCATAAAAGTTTTTTTACACACATCACATGTAAACGGCTTCTCCCCTGTATAACTGCATACATGTAGCTTCAAGGCACTCGGACAATTGAAAATTTTCTTACACACATCACATGCAAGTGTCTGTTCCTCACGATGTGACTGAAGATGCTTCTTTGAAACATAATGCCGCATGGAAGATTTTGTATGCACATCACTTGTAAACTGGTGCTCCTCACTACGAGTGCATAAATGCTTATACATTTCATGTTGAGCATAGTTATTCTGTAGTTCGGACATATGACCCATCTCCTGCCTGGAACCAAAATCTGCTTCTTCAGGAACAAAAACTGTCTGGAGTAGAAAAAAAAAAGCAATGTCACAGTGTGGCAAACTAGCCTATCAAATCCATATTCCATTTATGTAGAAATTAAGAGCAGACTAAAATTGGGGAATGCCTGCTATCATTTGGAGCTGAATCTTTTTTATTCCAGTTCACTACACACAAATATGAAGATTAAGATATAAAGAACTATAATTTTGCCCGTTCTCACACTGAGGATGGAACAAAGACTGAGGTTCTTTCAGAACGGGATGTTGAGAAAGATATTTGGGCCTGAGAGGAATGAAGTAAATAGGGAGAGAAGAAGATTATATAACAAGGAGATTTATGATCTTTACTCTTCACCAAATGTCATTTGGGTGGCAAAATCAAGAAGAATGAGAAGGGCGGGGCACATAGCACATATGGGAGATATAAGAGGTGCAAACGGTTTTGGTGGAAAAGCTTGGAGCATAGAGACCACTGGTAGGTCAATATGGGAGGATAACATTAAAATGGATCTTCAGGCTAATACAGATCATTCACATGACTCCAGGACAACAAAGTAGAAAAAAATTAACCACTGAAGAGCCTAATGGATTATAGCCTGTCTAGTAAATATGGGCTTAAATAGGTGACGAATCATAGCAATGTACTGATACACAGCTCCATCACAGTATTGTCCTTGGTTCCATAACAACTTCCCAGAGATATTTCCTAATTAATCCCAATGTGGTTCGATATGGTAAAGGGGGGAGGGGGGGTCCTGGCGAACCTCGTTATCATTCATTTATCAAACTCTGGCCAATGGTGTAACTTCAACAGCTCAGTCTGGAGAACAGACTAGCATGCACAAAGAATCGCGCACAGTTGCTGCAGTACTTACACATTACTCTTACGGGCAATAGACTGTAGATGCTGGTGATTCAGTAAGGAATTACTGCATGGCATTTTATAGGTTCCATGGATCAAAATGCACTGAAGATAAGGATGCTAGAGAAATATCTTTCCACTGACAGGAAAGGGGAAATACATCTGCAGAGGCAATCACATTTTTACGCAAAACTCTGCCAAATGCAAAAAACCTACAAAAATTAGGTACACTGAAATACGCATTATCAGAAAGATAAGGAAAATTTCTGTCCGATGTTTTCAGAGTAAGTTTGAAGTAGGAAAGAAAAAAAAACTATTTTCACAATGATACAATTCTTGCTGCTGCATTTCCTTTAAAAATTTGGAAGTTTTTCCATCCTTCTCCTTTCCACCCACACCCAAAGCAACACAGAATCTTTTTAGCGTATTTGTGTGCTGCATCATGGTCAATTAAAACATTTCAAAAAGCCATCCACTGCACAGAACAACAACAATTCTATGTGGTGTTGCTTTGTAAAACTGATATCTTAACAAACTGGGAACAGTAAAATAATAACTAAAATATTTTCAAAGTTTTTTTCAAGAATGTGTATGAATAGTTATAACATTTATAAATAAAAGTTACCCACTGGATGTAAATCAATGTCCACATCAAACTACACAATACAAATTGATGATGCACTATGTGAAGAGTGGTGACAAAAGAAGAAGAGGGCAACTGTGTGTGTGTGTGTGTGTGTGTGTGTGTGTGACACCACTCAACTCCTTCTATTTTCATGGTCAGTAAACAGTGCAGCTATACATTCACTCCAGTATTTTCATTCATGGCATGTACAGGGACAGCTTTAGCTTCATCAGAAATTTGAACTGTACAATAGTACCAAAATATGGCACATATATATTTACTTTAATATAAAAATATTTGAAAGTGAAACTTCGAACTATTTTAACACTTTATGCATTTATACAATGTTCACACTAAAATTAATATTCCATCACTTAATAATGAGCTCAACATCCAAGACAATATTATGTCACTGTAAATACTCTCTTAATTAAGAGGGCTGCATTTATTTTTGAGAAACAGCACAGGCAGATTCAATGTAAAATGGACTGATATTTCTGAGGAAAAACTGGCAAATGTCCTTTCACTTGCTGTCTGTTCAGTTCTGTAAATATGCATTTTTTGTCCACACAAATTTTTGATCAGTCTGGGTTGTGTTCACAAAGAATTTCATCCATGAAGTGGTCAGAGTCATGGTAGTAGTGGCAGTTGATTAACCAGTACTGTGTGGACCTTGCACGATTATAAACATTCTCCTCTTCAGTGGCAACAATTATAATGTAATTACTTGTCACCTGTTATTGTTCTTGGACTGTAGGTGGTCACACAGTCACTGTGACAGACGTATTCCTATGAACAATTAGTGTCTGCAATGTGTGCTTCATGGAAAAAATGGTACTAGTTATCACGTTTAGTGCTAGACAAACAGAAGTCAAGAAAATTTGTTATTCTGGAATAAGGTATGGTTTAACTCTTCCGTGACCAAGCGAGGCAACTTTTTACTGCACCACCAGTTTTTTGTTCTTTTTGTGTTAATATTGCATTGTTTGGATGGTTGTTTCACATTTGCCTTCCCAAATTAATTGAATTTCAACTACCCTATATCTCCATGTCTCTCTGTGCAGAAAATTTATGTTTAAGTTATTTTCAGGGTCTAGGCAATACCCTTCTTGTTCAATGGCATTTGTTGAAACAGGAAGTAGCTTTCCACAACAGGCAACTTTGTGGGTTGTCTACCATCAGTTTAGCACTGTCCTTCAACCTGTACAGGTATTATGTTCCATTATTGTATATTATGTGCCGTATGTTATGGTGTAACGTGAGTGAAACTGCTCCAATACTGACACATAATTGTGGTGAAACATATTTTATAGGTGAAGAGCTGCATGAAATTGTGCAAAACAGCAACAATGAAAAATATATAGAAAATAAACACAGTGGTGGAAATAATGTAGGGACAGATAAGGAAGCTGATGAGACTGAAGAAAGTGCAATTCAGGGGGAAGACGATGGCAGAAGAAACAAGAAATTGCCGGTGCTTGATGGCAGAATAAACAAGAAATTGCCGGTGCTTCACATACAATCAGCCGATGCTTCATGTACAATCAAGCAGACTTTTTTTATATAAGTCTCAAATAGAGTGGAGGTAAAAAGTATCTCTTGTTATGAAAAGGAAAATATGCCAATTTTAAAAGTGGTCCAACTATTTGTCAGTAAAAAAATGTTGGAAGAACATTGCTCTGTTCACTCCATTAAGATATGTAAGGGGAGTAGCTGTATAGCTCCACTCAGTCTTAGTTTTGGCATTAAAGGGAGGAGGATGCTCAACATTACAACTTACCACTTCACACCCAGGTAAGGAGCCCCATTACCCATTGATCAGGGGGTTGGGTGGTCTCTACAGAAGGTCCAGATGTTTTGTGAGAGGAGGAAATTTCTTGCCTCTAACAACATACAAACCGCAGAACACCCTGTCCATAGCCTAGCCTCTAAACTGACCTGACAATCTTGGCTCCACACATACAGGTATTAAAACCCTGTATGTGGCTATGGAATATAAATAACATTAATTTTACTCTGGGGTACAAAAAGTACCACAGCTGGTCAACCATGGACTTTTTTATTAGCATCGTACAGTTAATTGACCAGAAAACCCAGAATTCAAACCTCAGGAGAAAATAAATGCATATGAGAACAAGAGGGAAGGCTAACTGGATTGGTCACATCTTGTGTAGGAATATTACTGAATGAAAGTAAGGGAGAAGAATAGAAGTGATAGGAAGACAAGATATAAGTAGCTACAGGATGACCTTAAAGAGAAAAGAGGATATTGGCAATTGAAAGAGGAAGCAGTAAATTGCACTTTGTGGAAAACTCAGTTTGGAAGATGCCATGGACCTGCTGTAAGACAGATTACAGAATAAATGAAGGTATGACTTACAATAAAGAGGAATATAAACACCCAAACTGACAATAACTGATGTTACAAAACCATCATGCACTGTCTAAATATGATGAAATTGAAACGAGGAGTGCAATAAGGGTGCATTCTATTAAACGGATAGTGTTACTTGGAGAAACAATGAATTCTAACATTAACGTTCCGTTCATTCTGGTGCATTATTTTAGGAATACAGTTAATAACTTGAGGATTCAGGCCAACCACATTTCCCTATCCGAAATTATGCACAGATACTCTTGGGGCACATTAAAGTTAAAAATCATGTAAAAATTGCACTTTCTTTGCTAGAACTGAAAAACATTATCCGAGCAGAAATTAATAATATTTATAAATGAGATATCTACCTTGTATGAAGAAATATTTCCAGAATTTGCAAGGCCTGCTTAGAAATTTGAGGTCAATACTCAAGACTTTAATATAAAATAGAGAAAAATGAACTACGAAGGAAAAACAGATCGTAAAATCACAACAGAATTAGGCTTTGTATAAAAGAATGCTTCATGACAGTTGCATGAAAAACAAAGCACAGTGTACTTTGCTAGAAATGTAATCACAGTCTTCTCACCAAACTGGTGTTGAGGGCAGGAAATATATCTTCAGCTCGATACAGTACAACCTTTGGCACTCTAGTTGCTAGAGAATTAAGTATCTTTTGTAATCGTGGTGAAATACGTCTCACGCTCATGATGGTTCCCCTTAATGTTACTGCTTAATTCAGAACACAGAACGTACGTCACTATAACATGAAAATAAGCACATTAGTCCTATTCACAAAATATATCACCAGTTAAATATTTAAAGTGTACAATACCATACCTAAATGTGAAAATAATGTTTAGAGAGCTTCCAAAACAAATGCAATTATTTATTATAACATGATAAGACACAAATTGTACACAAGGATGACAAAACATGTCAACACACAAAAAAAAGATAACCTGATCATATCGAGCTTAAAAAACACAATTTTTTTACTACTATTTGGTGTAAAATAAAATGTTATATATGTAAAATATAACACAAAAAGTATTTATGATAATATTACCACATATTAATATACTAATAATTAAACCCAGATACGTAATATGAGAAAATAATGCCATCAAAAGCAGGTAAAACTAACATAATACACACTATATAATTTCACTGAAAATCTTATACCTATTCAGATTAAAAAAAAGAAAAAGATTAAATTAACACTGTAGACTAGTATACAATGGTGATGTATGAAAAACCAGGCAATTTATTTGGCAAAAAACTGAGTTAACATTAAGTATAATCTGGTGTTTTAACATGCACATACATGCTATACACTTGGAAACAAGAATTATACATATCTTTTAACACTACTGACAATTGTAATGCTCTTAAAACATAGAATTTGCAATGGCAAGTCCGAGGTATGATATGTGACCTTTCCTGATGATCCTAGGAATGAAATATATCAAGAAGGAAGACGGCAGTACTGTTTATTATACATACCGACAATACAGCTTCTGAATCATTTATTATAATAAATCAGCCATAGTATGCAATATAGCCAAGGTAAGTGGGTACCTGTCACCATGGCATGGCGTGTCCTCAGGTTGAGGATGGAGGAACGGCCTCCAATATGGAGGGTAGCTGCGAATATATTGAATAAGCCATTGTGGACAGCCAACAAGGGGGCAGTACTCCAGCTTAGGGGTTGGGTGAGGTGCAAACAACTCCTTACCATAAAAAAGTATCATGTTACAAAGTATAAACTGGTGCCTCAGACGTGGATTGATCCACTGGTAGGGTCTGAGGATAGGGACAGGTGGCAGGCACTTGTGAATGCTGTAATGAAACTTTGAGTTCCACAAAATGGGGGGATTTCTCGACTACCTGGGAACCAGTTAGTTTCTCAAGAAGGAATCTGCCCCATGGAGCCAGTAAGTAAGTACGTAATATAGTATAAAATATACAGCAAAAGAATACTAAGATTTCTCCCTACATACTTTTGGACAATCCATGTACAGAAGCCTTTTATTCCTAATCACTGTTATACATCATATTTGATAAAATATTTACAATTCCAGCATATAGGAAATTGTTCATTTTTGTAAACATTTTATCATAATAAAGCAGAAATATGACTAGTAATGCGAAGGTTTGTACGCCTTCTGAGATATATAAACTGTTACCCTGCGGATGGCCTGGACTGGCCAAAACATGCAAAAATAGTCATATATTTCATTAAGATAGTTATAAATCGCTATGCTAATCACGTGTTAAGTATTTTTAATTGTATGCCCCAGCATTATATTCATACAATGTATTGTTATAAAACTTTCCATTACAAACGCCCGTACGAAAACCTCGGAACTGACTGCATCTTCCGCAAACGATCCTCGTACTTGGCAATAATTTCCTTCAGACGCTGAACTATTTTCTACTCTCCAAACACGAGAACGATATAAGTAATGGACACTAGCACAGATACAAGTACGATATAACTAACCGACACAAGCACACACGCCGAGAAGAGGAAAAAACAACCTCTAACTATGTGGACCGTCAAACGCTCTGACTGAAAGCAGCCGAAGTGCGTGGGTACTTCGATCAAAACGCGGCTATATGCGTGAACGGAATACATGGGAAAGGCAAAAAGAAGACTTCGGAACCACGACTGCAGCGCCACACTCGTCGGAAAGCGGCGCCATGATGGGTCCCGATTCTGCGATCGATCCTTGAAGAGTTCAAAGATGGAAAAAGAAAATCTGTAAATTTCGGTCCAACATAAAATATATATGTATTTTGAACACAATGTGAAAATGTTTCAAGACAACGTAAATCGGAATAAAACTTTCTTGTTGGGCAGAATCTACCAAATCGACATCCTAATCCAAAGCTACCTTCGGAAAATGTGTAACAAATCTTCGGTTAACACGTCCAGATTGACAGAAATATCACTCTTAATACTGAGCCTTTTCCACTGGGTTTGATCGTAGTTGTCTGGTTGGTGTTACTTCTCTGATCTCGTCTGATTCGACGTATCCAAACAATGTTTTGCTTTAGAAGTCTGCACAAAGTAGACTGCGTTTGAAATGTGATGACACACGCGCAGAAACCGGATTTGGTCTCTCGGCGAAATGGACGAGTCATTTAAATCGGTGTGGGGTTCAGTTCAGTGGACTGCTGGCAGCCGAGGTGTGCACATCAGCGGTAGTAATGCTGGATACATCATGTACCGAGGTAGCGTGAGAGTACTGGCTACCCACTCCATTCGCCAATTTCCCTTTCACTTCCCCTCCCGTGCGACACCGTGTGCCATCAGGTTTCAACTGGCCTCTACATGCACGAACTACGACATTGTAACCCTACTTAATAATTCGGACTGTAAGGCGTCCTTACCAATCAGCACAAAATGTGAAACTCCAACAAACAAACGGCGTATTCAAAATCTTGCAAGATCTTTTAAATTCTGTACAAATACAGACACTTAACAAAACAAAATCCCAATTCGCACCTACACAGACCTTCCGGCGGAAGACCACAGATTAATACAAGTTGATATGGATTACGGATCACAGGGTGAAACCTTGGAAAATTGCGGGATGTGGAAGTTCAAAAGATGCCAGTAGCAACACGCAGATTACTTTGGCTGTAGAGTTCTTCCTTTAAAATATTTTCTTGTTCAGTGTGAATTTTTCGTGTAGAACTTGCTCTTATGCTAGATGTGTATTAGCTTTTTTGTTATATGCATCAATGTTAAATTATATGCTTAGAAAATACTGTCCCATACCCCACAAACTAATAGGTTCTCGCAATGCTGTGAATAATTGTTTAAAGGTTAAACTATCTTTATATCCACAATCCTAGGCTTCATTTCGGACATATGACCGCTATCCTCATATTAACTTTTGTTCATGACGAGGACAAATTTTTTGTCTAACAATTTTGTGTATTAACTTTTGTATTACCCTTTTCAATTTAATTTATATTGCATCCTGTTAGTTGCACAATACTGCATCAATGCATACGTGAGAAAATTAATGCCACGCCAGGTTATGATTCCGTGGGCTGTGTGTTGAATCCTGCATCACTCTTCTTGACGTAATGGTTATAAGAACGGTGGCGTGACTCTGTAAGCTTCTAAAACTTTCAAAGGGTTGGGTCTTTGTGTGAAGTATGCGGTTTGCAAGCTGGAAGCGCCGGCAAGTGGGTCAAAATACAAGTAGCTCCGTGTGCATACACACGTGTAGGTTTTGCATTCTTCAAATGGCAGTCGTAAGTCACTCGCCATAAACTCGGCATACTCAGTGTTAATTATGACCACAAGGGTCCATCATTCAATTCAATTGAAGTGTTATTAACTTACAGTTTCATGGTGTAGTACACACAAACAGGATATGCTGCTGTGCTGCCTACAATGTAACAAAGGTTTATGTGCTCCCTGCTCAACTCTTTGCTGATGCGCAACAGTAAGAGCAAAAACTCTTACTTCACAGAACAAAGCAACAGTATTAATCATGGCAAAAAAGTTTAACTCACACTTGCAGTATTCAGCTGTGTTCCAACAACTTTACCATGGTCTAGCCCTTTTCCTGCACAAAGCTTTTGATTATTTTTGGCAAGGACGATCAAACAAGCATCCTGAATCTACTGCCACACCTTCAGATTCTAACTGGAATACAGGCTGGATAATAACTCAGACATGCTCACCTTCTTATATTACACTGATAAATTGAATCAAGCACACTACAATTTCACAGCAGTCTATATGTGGTATAATGCAAGTTACATTGATAAATGTTACACAAATATACATACATAGTGTACAAGCAACTGTCAAATACAGTTGAAACCTCTTTGCTCTTCATTCTTCTACCATCATGCATCACCTCTACAACATCCAGACTGAAGTTATAGTCTGGTACAGTGCCTGGCAAAGACCTAAGCATGCACCATGTCAAGATGCCTGCAGTGTTCTAATTGTATGTGTTTCTACAAAATATTTTTACAACAGTAACCAATAATTACACCAAAAGAATTCTCCAGTCTCATACAGATTACCCTAACACCAGGGATACGAACTAGAAAAAATTAACCATTGAGGAGGTAAATAGATGTATAGCTTGCCACAAGTATACACAGATGAAAAACAAGACCCATTTGCTGGTACGCAAAATCCATCACAGCTATGTCCGTAGTTCCGTAACATTCCCAAGAGAAAATTTCCAATTAAACCTGACATGTGTTCACATGGTAGCCAAGAAAGATTTTGCTACTGTCCTGGATGCTTTTGGAGGTCAGTGGTTTTCATCACACCTCCCCCAGTTTGACCCCGGAAAAGAATACTTGTCTCTGCTCAATAGGTGGCTGGGTAGGTCAAACAGCTAGTTTAGACACTGAGGAAAAGAGAAAAATACCTTGCCTCTACCAGCATTCAAAACTCTGACAGACTAACCATGGCCTATTTCCTAAATGACTACGCTATCCCAGCTCCTACAGCAATCTGTAAATATTTAAATATCAGCTGCATGAATTTTCAATCAACCTGCATAATGGCAGAAACCAAGAGCCACTGAAAATGGACATGAACTACACATCAACACACTGTTAATCACAACCAGGTGATATTAAAACATTAGTACACTGTCCAAAGGAATATGGATTTAAAATATATAATTTGGAATTACCAAGCAAAGAGGTTACATTTCACATGCATTGGAAAAATTTGGTCATACCAACACATGACTGTACATGTTTAGTTAAATTCGATGCTTCAAACCTACAATGCACTGGACATCATCAATGTATTCTTATATATATCATACATAAACTGCCACTACAGTGTATAAGTGTGTAGGTGCACCTCCTAGGCACCTAACCGCATGAAAGATTTCCTACAAAAACCACAAGTAAATGGTCACCCTCCAGTATGAGTGTGTAAATAGATCTTCAAGGCATCAGGCTGCTTGAAGGAATTTTACACACAGCAAACATGAATGGACACTCTCCATTATGAGCGTGTAGATGCAACTTCAAGGTACCTGACTGACAGATTTCTTACATACATTGCATGTAAAAAGGCGCTCCCCATTATGAGTGTGTATCTGTAACTTCAAGTGACATGACTGCCTGGAAGTTTTCTTACATACACAACAAGTAAAAGACTGCTCATAAGTATGGATACGCAGATAAAACTTCAAGGTATATGACCATCTGAAACATTCCTTACATACATTAAGAGTCTATGGCAGCAGCCCTGTATAATTGCGTAGATGCAACTTCAAGGTACTTGACCGTTTGAAAGATTTCTCACACACATCACATGTAAACAGCTGCTCCCCTGTATGATTGCAGAGATGATACTTCAATTTCTTTGACAGTCTGAAAGATTTTTTATATACATCACATTTAAATGGCTGCTCCCCATATGAGTGCGCAGATGCTCCTTCAAAGCACCAGACTGCCTGAAAAATTCCTTACATACATCACATTCAAATGGCTGCTCCCCTGTATGAGTGCGCAGATGCTCTTTCAAAGCAAGAGACTGCCTGAAAAATTCCTTACATACATCACATTTAAATGGCCATTCCTCCGTATGAGTGCCAAGATGCTCCTTCAAAGCGCCAGACTTCCTGAAATATTTCTTACATATATCACATTTAAATGGCCACTCCCCCATATGAGTGCGCAAATGTTCTTTCAAAGCACCACGCCGCTTGAAAAATTTCTCACACACATCACATTTATATGGCCGCTCCGCCATATGAGTGCGCTGATGCGCCTTCAAATTACCAGGCAGCCTGAAAAATTTCTTACATACATCACATTTATATGGCCGCTCCCCAGAATGAATGCTTAGGTGTAACTTCAAGGTACTTGACTGACTGAAATGTTTGTCACATACATCACATCTAAACGGCCGCTCCCCCGTATGAGTGTGTATGTGCAACTTCAAGTGATCTGACCGTTTGAAAGACTTGTTACATATATCACATGTAAAAGGCCGCTCCCCTGTATGAGTGCGTAGATGCAACTTCAACATACCTGACCTTTTGAAAGGTTTCTTACATACATCACATGTAAACAGCTGCTCCTCTGTATGAGTGCGTAGATGCAACATCAAGGTACTTGACAGTTTGAAAGATTTCTTACATACATCACACGTAAAAGGCCGCTCCCCAGTATGAGTGCGTAAATGCAACTTCAAGGTACTTGAATGACTGAAATGTTTCTCACATACATCACATGTAAACGGCCACTCCTCAGTATGAGTTCGTAGATGCAACTTCAAGGTAATTGACAGTTTGAAAGATTTCTTACATATATCACATGTAAACGGCCGCTCACCAGTATGAGTGCGATGATGATACTTCAAGTTCCTTGAGTGTTTGAAAGATTTCTTACATATATCACATTTAAATGGCCGCTCCCCCATATGAGTGCGCAGATGCAACTTCAAGTGACTTGGCCAAGTGAAAGATTTCTTACATACACGACATGTAAACGGCCGCTCCCCAGTATGATTGCGTAGATGCAACTTCAAGGTACCTGAGAGATTGAAAGATTTTTTACATTCGCCACATGTAAATGGTTGCTGCCCGGGATGTGTGTGTAGATGTGCATTCAAGTTACCAGACATCATAAAAGTTTTGTTACACACATCACATGTAAACGGCTTCTCCCCTGTAGAACTGCATACATGTAGCTTCAAGGCACTGGGACACTTGAAAATTTTCTTACACACATCACATGCAAGTGTCTGTTCCTCACGATGTGACTGAAGATGCTTCTTCGAGACATAACGCAGCATGGAAGATTCTTTATGCACATCGCTTCTAAACTGGTGCTCCTGACTACGAGTGCGTAAATGCTTATAGATTTCGCGTTGAGCATAGTTATTCTGTAGTTCAGATATACAACCCATCTCCTGCCTGGAACCAACATCTGCTTCTTCAGGAACAATAACTGTCTGGAGTAGAAGAAAAAGCAATGTTACAGTGTGACAAACATGCCTATCAAATCCATATTCCATTTATGTAGAAATTAAGAGCAGACTAAAATTGGGGAATGCCTGCTATCATTTGGAACAGAATCTTTTCTCTTCCAGTTCACTATTTAAAAATATGAAGATTAAGATATAAAGAACTATAATTTTGCCAGTTCTTTTGTTGTGTTGTGAAACTTGGTCTGTCACACTGAGGATGGAGCAAAGACTGTGGTTCTTTGAGAACAGGATGTTGAGGAAGATATTTGGGCCTGAGAGGGATGAAGTAAACAGGGAGGGAAGAAGATTACGTAATGAGGAGATTTATGATCTTTACTCTTCACCATATGTCATTTGGGTGACAAAATTAAGAAGAATGGGAAGGGCGGGGCACATAGCACATATGGGAGATAAGAGTTGCAAATAGTTTTTGGTGGAAAAAACTGGGGATAGAGACCCCTTGGAAGACCTAGGTCTATATGGGTGGATAACATTAAAATGGATCCTCAGGCTCATACAGATCATTCACATGACTCCAGGACAACAATGTGGAAAAAACAGAACCACTGAAGAGACTAATGCATTATAGCCTGTCTAGTAAATATCGGTCTAAAAAGGTGACGAATCATAGCAATGTACTGATACACAGCCCCATCACACTATTGTCCTTGGTTCCATAATAATTCCCAGAGAATTCCTCAGTTCATGCTAATGTGGTTTGATTATGGTATTAAAAAAAAGAAAAAAAAAACTGGTCCTGGGGAAGCTGGTTATTAATCATGTATCAAACTCTGGCAAATGGCGGAACATGGCAAAACGTTTTTCTGGCATTATCACATACTAAAACAACAGCTCAGTCTGCAGAACAACCTAGCGGGCACAAAGAATCACACACAGTTGCTGCAGTATTTAAACACAAAAGAACCATCACTGTTAAGGGCATCAGACTGTAGATGTTGGTGACTCAGTAAGGAACTACTGCATGGCATTTTATGGCTACCATGGATGAAAATGCACTGAAGATAAGGATGCTATACAGAAATATCTTTCCACTGACAGGAAATTGGAAATACATCTGCAACGGCAATCACATTTTAATGCAAAACTTTCACAGTGCAAAAGATTTACAAAAATTAGGTACAATTGAATTACGCATTATCAGAAAGAAAAGTAAAATTACTGTCCGATGTTTTCAGAGAAAGTTTGAAGTAGGAAAAAAAAAACTATTTTCACAATGACACAATTCTTGCTGCTGCCTTTCCTTAAAAAACTTGGAAGTTTTCCCATGCTTCTCCTTTCCACCCACACCCAAAGCACAAAAAAATCTCTTCAGCATATTTGTGTGCTGCATCATGGTCAATAAAAACACCAAAAAAGCAGTCCACTGCACTGAACTACAATAATTCTATGTCATGATGCTTGGTCAAACTGATATCTAACAAACTGCGAACAGTGAAATAATAACTAAAAGAATTTCAAAATTTTTTTCAAGAATGTGTATGAATAGTTATATCATTTACAAAGAAAAGTTACCCACTGGATGTAAATCAATGTCCACATCAATCTACACAATACAAATTGATGATGCACTATGTGAAGAGTGGTAACAAGAGAAGAAGACGGCAACTGGAACATCTGGCACAAAAAATGCAGAAACTGTTTCACTACACCTTAGAAAACTACCTGTTAAATAGTACTAGTGTGTGTGTGTGTGTGTGCGCGCGCGCGCGTGCGTGCGTGCGTGTGCATGTGTCACCACTCATTTCCTTCTATGGTAATGGTCAGTAAAAATTGCGACTATACATTCAGTCCTGCATTTTTAATTCATGGCATGCACAGGGACAGCTTTAACTTCATCATCCTTGGACTACAGAAATTTGAATTGTAAAAGAGTACAAAAATATGGCACATGTATACTTATTCCCTCCCACAGGAACTGGATTTCCTCACCACCGTATTCAAGCAAAATGGTTACAATGACCATCAGATAAAACGAGCCATGAAACCGATTCGTCAGAC
>JGI20166J26741_10500004_pt1 | contig 15859 bp, 14 predicted proteins | sample TergutCu122P5_FD_26741 | JGI IMG/M metagenome (IMG submission 26741)
ACAGTGCATCAAGGTTTGAATAACCGACTTTCAACTCAAATGTAAAAATCTTGAGCAGTTCTTGAGCGTCGGCATCCATTGCGGCAATATCCCCGGCACTATTGGCGGTACGTTTCCCTTGCTTGGTTCTTTGGGTTGCCCTGCCGCCGCTTGAACTGGAACGCCAAAACAGGTCATCTCGCATGTTTTGTGACCACCATAAGGAAAAGGGTTCGACATATCTCCGTTCAAAGCTGGAACCTTTGTTTTTTGAATTTGTACGTTTTTACCCGTAATGATTTTGGTTGTCATTGGTTTCCTCAAAAGTCAAAATTGAAATGATTTTTGATCACACATGCTTCGTCCGTCACTGATTCATCCAGTGCAGGTTTTGGCGGCGGTACATACGGCGGGCGGTTGCTTGCCGCCATGACAGCATCAATTTTCGCCTGTCGTTTTGCTTCATTGTCCGCTTTTTCTTCTGGGGTTTGCATCCCGTATGTGAGCGATTCGTCCATGATGCAAGCCAGATCGACAAGCTCGCCCAAAGCCCCGGCGGCTTCGTTGGACATGTTGTTGGAGTTATCAAATCTGTCGCAAAAAATCAGCAGCCGGGAAGTGATCATTGGAATCAAAAAAACCCCCCCTGCCTTCTGCCGGATTGCCGCAACGGTGTCCGATAAATGAAAGAGCCATGTATTGCGTAGCGAGTTGGCTTGTCTGTACAGGAATACATAATCACCGGCTCCGTCTCATACTTTATGGTATTCAATCACATCCTGTTTACCCGGCTGACCGCGAGAACCTGACGACGGAATTCATCGTGTCGGCGATTGCAAGATTTTTGATGCCGGGAAGTATTCAGAATATCATGGTGGCGTATCTTACCCGTCATTTGTTTTATGTTATCATAAACAAAGTTGTGAGACGAATGGGGAGTGAAAGACTCCCATTTATAGAACAAGCCGCCTTGTGATTGTCAGGTCACAAAACGGCTTAAATAGCTACAGCAGTAAAAATAGCAGTAAAACCTTAAAATAGTGTTAAAAATGCCTTGTTTTGCAGGTATCAGTAATTCTCTTCAAAGAATTTTTTGCTTTCACGGGTGTCGGCCACCATTCCCGACTTTCCTTCCTGCCAGTTGGCCGGGCAAACTTCGCCGTGTGTTTCGACGAACTGCAACGCTTTGACCAACCGGAGTGCTTCATCGACGTTTCTTCCCAGCGGAAGATCATTGACCAGTTGGTGCCGCACGATCATTTGTTTATCGATCAGAAACAGACCGCGAAGCGCGATGCCCGCGTCTTTGATCAAAACATCGTAAGATTCGGCGATTTTTTTCGTGATGTCGGAGACCAGCGGATATTTCAAACCGCCAAGCCCCCCCTCCTTGCGCGGTGTGTTGATCCAGGCAAAGTGCGAATATTCGCTGTCGACGGAACAGCCGATCAACTGGACGTTCAATTTTTCGAATTCCGCCGCCGCTTCCGAAAACGCGATGATTTCGGTCGGGCAAACAAACGTGAAATCGAGCGGATAAAAGAAAAGAACGACATATTTGCCGGCTCTCGTGTACTCCGAAATGGAAATCTCTTTGAATGTTCCATTCGGCATGACGGCCTTCGCTTTGAAATCAGGGGCGGGTTGTGTGACTAATACGGACATGTTTGTTTTCCTTTGACATTTTGTTTCGTCGAGCAAGCTCGACCGCTAACATCCAAATATACTCAAAACGGTGAGAAATTCCTGAAGCTGAACACGGAAGCCCTGCAACGCAGGGCGGTTGCGCATGGCCGCAGGCTGCCGTCCATACCGACTGCGGTATATTGACAAAACAGTTTTCTGAACTGTTTACGATCGCGGGGGTTTAACATCGGAAACACTCGCGCCGAACAGTTCGGCGGCTTTTTTGACCAACGGATGATCTGACGCCTCGGCAACGAGGCGTGCTTTCTGGACGGCGGGGTTTTGCGGACGCACCGCAACCGTTTTTTGCGGCCCGGCGACGGTCACGGTTTCAAACCGCACCCGTAGCGGAGTTCCGGCCAGATTGCTCAGAATTGATTGTAACTTCGTCAGTTCGTTTTCGCAATACGATCTCGCAAGCGGCTGCGTCGAGGGGAACGAAACGGCCAACACATCCGGCAGAACAAATCGAACCGATTGCGCCAGCGACGCCTGTGTCGCCGTCATGACCGAAAGCTGTTCCAACATCGAATCCCAAAGCCGATGTGCCGCATCAGGTTCGGTCAAATCAACCGTTTTTTTTTGAGCATCCGCTTGCACTGGCAATGGTGGCACCGCCGCCGGTGTTTGTGGTGGCGGTAAAACTTGCGAATCGGATACCGGAGCGGTCATCACAGGGGGGCCGGTCACTGGAATCGCAGGAATATTGAGCGTCCCCTGCCGAATTTGATCGAGGAGAACGGCGACCCCTTGTAATTGTTGCAGATGCGCGATGCGGACAAGTGCCAATTCGAGCAAAATACGCCCTTGCGTGCTGTAACGCATTTTCGTGTACGTTTGATCAAGAATTTGTAATGCTGCGAGAATGCGGGACAGTCCGAAAACTTGCGCGAGTTGCCTGGCTTCCCCAGAACGGGACGGCGAACAAAAAGTGAGCAGTTTTTGGTCCCCCTGACAGGCCGAAAGCATCAGGTCGCGGAAAACGCCCAACAATTGTTCGGTAAAAATCCCAAAATCAACTCCTTCTTGCGCCGCCTCGTCCAGTTCGGCAAAGACGGCAGCCGCTTCCGAAATGGCGAGCGACTGCAAAATACGAAAAATCCTCTGGTCGTCGGCGGTTCCGAGCATGCCGTGAACGTCGGCTATCGTGATGTGCTCCGGGGCGAACGAAAGCAATTGTTCGAGCAGCGATTGGGCGTCGCGCATCGAACCGGCGGCACGCCTTGACAATGTGTCGAACACCCCGTCGTCGGCGGTCACCCCTTCTTTGACCGCGATTTCCTGCAAGCGGTCGGCGATCGCCCCGGCGTCGATTCCGGCAAAATCGTAACGCTGGCAACGCGACAAAATTGTGATCGGGATTTTTGAAGGTTCCGTCGTGCAAAAAATGAACTTGACGTGTTCCGGCGGTTCCTCGAGCGTTTTGAGAAGCGCGTTGAACGCCTCGCGGGTCAACATGTGCACTTCGTCAATGATGTAGATTTTGAAATGCGCACGGCTTGGTCGAATCGAAGCGTTTTGCCGCAATTGCCGGATTTCGTCGATGCCGCGATTGCTTGCCCCGTCGATTTCGAGAACATCGACATCGTCCCCGGTGCTGATGGCCTCACAGACTTCGCACACATTGCACGGCGTCGGCGTCGGACCATGCACGCAATTGAGTGCCTTGGCGAAAATCCGGGCCGACGAAGTTTTGCCGACGCCGCGTGCGCCGGTGAAAAGATAAGCGTGCCCGATTCTTCCGGTTTGAATCGCGTTGGAAAGTGCTTGGGAAACGTGCCTTTGCCCGACCAGTTGCGCAAACCCCTGCGGACGGTAACGCCTTGCGACAACCTGGTATTGTGACGCATGATGCGCCGATTCTTCCGGTGTTGTTTCTTCACTTTTCGATGACATGTCACTCATAGTTGTGTATTTTATCACCGGATTCTTTTTTCGCAATCCCGAAAAACGGACTTGACCTTGCCGAAACCGATTGTTATGCTCCCGACTCCGGCGTTTCTGAATCGCGTCACAAGGTGACGTGGCTAACGCGCCCGGAATTGCACCCAAATACCCAAAAAATATCACAAAGGAGTGTACGCAATGAACTTCAACTTTTTCGACTGGATTCGTGATGGGGTCAAACGATCCGTTTTGATGGGGGTTACCGACGCCGTCGACCAGATGGGGATGCCGGCGGACGAGGAATCCTCGAAAGACAAAATCCTGTCTTTTTTGCAAAGTGAAAATCAGTCGAAACTTCCGACGCAATCGGCACCTGTCCGCCGTCGTCTTCCCGGCGGCACAGCGTCCCCGGCCAGAAAACTCGGACGTTCGATTGCCGAAATCCATCAGGAATAAGGCGTAATATACCGCAACCGGTATGGGCGGCAGCCTTAGGCCTCAATGAAAGTGAAAAACGAAAAGTGAAAAGTTGAAATGAATCCAACTTTTAGTTTTTCATTTTTAGTTTTCAACTTGCTTGTGTCCCGCTTCCGGATTTTTCAACCGGCTTGAGTATAACCAGAGTATAACAAACCAGAGCACGTAAGCGCAAGCGAGTACCCCGGCGGTGTTTGTGAGTTGGTTTTGGGCACTCGCTGACGCTTCGTGCTCTGATGATGTTCGTTAGTCACTGTCAAAAAATAAAGGCTCTTCCCCGAAACCGGGTTAATATGCAAAATCACGATCATTTTCGACGCGAACCACGCCAAATCTCGCGAAACAGACGAAAAAATGGAATGATTTTAGAGCAAATTTGGAATTGGTCTGGAGTTTTTCCGCTCCCGTTGGTCGCTCCTTGATTGAAATAACACCTCCAGACCAACTCCGGATACGCTCTAGAGTTTTTCGCGTCATTTTCGCGTGGTTGGCGTCAAAAAATGTGCAAGGGAAGGCATCAAATCGGAGATGAGCCAAAATAAATTGCTCAAAAGAGATGACCGGGGATGGAACGATGCGGATTTTTTCTGAAACGTGATCACCGTTTGGTGGAACGTGATCACTGTTTGGTGAAACGTGATCACCGTTTGGTGGAACGTGATCACTGTTTGGTGAAACGTGATCACCGTTTGGTGAAACGTGATCACCGTTTGGTGAAAAAATCCGCCGGAAATCATGCCGGCAGCACAATAAATCCAGAACATTCGTTAAAAAACTAAAAGTGAAAAATGAATTCACTTTTAGTTTTTAGTTTTGGGAAAGTCTTTCACTCATGATCCTACTGGAGTCCCCCCATGAAACGTATTTTGCATGTCTTACCCCGGATCGGTTTGATTCTCGTTTTGCTTGGAATGTCTGTATCGGCGCAGCAACGTTCCGCCGTCCAACCTTCTGCAATTCAGCCTTGCGGCCTGTCGGTCGAGTACATGAACAATCCCGTCGGAATCGACACGCCGCAGCCGCGTTTCAGTTGGGTGTCGCAAGCGGTCGACGAAAATGCCAAAAATCTGACGCAAACCGCATATCAAATTCTTGTCGCGTCAAGTTCGGAAAAGCTGGCGAAAAATGAAGGGGACCTTTGGTCGACCGGCAAAATCAAAACCTCCCGGTCGCTGAATGTCGAATATCAGGGAAAGCCGCTCGTTACTTCGCAGCGATGCTATTGGAAAGTCCGTGTCTGGGACAACAAAAGCGATTCACCGTCGAACTGGAGCGAACCGGCCTTCTGGATCATGGGGGTCATGAAACCCGGAGACTGGAAAGCGAAATGGGTCAGTCTTCCCGAAAAATTGCGTCCCGACCATGACATGAGCGGCGCGAAATGGATTTGGGCAGGTGACGCGACTTCATTGCAGGACGCCGCGCCGGGGGATCGCTTCTTCCGCACGGAATTCGAAGTGCCCGAAGGTCTCAATAATAACAAACTGATTCTTGCGATCACCGCCGACGATTCCTACGAAGTTGACATCAACGGAAAACGGGCGACACAAACCTGGGGGATGTTCAACGACTGGTCGTGGCTGCGGTTCATTGACGTTGCGGAACATGTCAAACCGGGTAAGAACGAAATCGTCGTCAAGGTCAACAACAAAGAACCGGGGCCGACCGGTTTGATTCTGAAATTGAACGTCGAAAACAACGGCAAAACCGGCGCGACGCTTTTGGTCAGCGATTCCCGTTGGACGGCGTCCGCCTCAAAAAATGCCGATTCGAAAGACGGCGGATGGAAGCCGGTTGCCGTCGTTGGCGACATTGATTGCCCACCCTGGGGCAAAATCAAGCGGATAACGTATCCCGTGCCGTTTGCCTTTGAACGGAATTTTGAAGTTGACGGTTCGAAAACGGTCAAAAACGCGACGCTGCACATCACGGGACTCGGTTTTTACGAAGCGTCTCTGAACGGTCGCGTCGGAAACAAGGTTCTTGATCCGGCACCGACCCGATACGACCGCCGGGTGCTTTATTCGACTTACGACGTGACAGACAAGATCAAAAAAGGGAGCAACCGGTTCCGCGTCGATCTGGGGCACGGCTGGCAGAATGTCCGGACCGTCGCCGTTTGGAACTACGATAATGCCCCGTGGCGCGATTTTCCGCGATTTCTCGCCCAACTGGAAATCGAATTTGCAGACGGTTCGAAAAAATACGTCGTTTCCGACGAAACATGGGAAAACGCTCCGTCATTTATTGTGTTCGACTGCATCCGGCAAGGAGTGACGGTTGAAGCGAAAGAGAGCAGCGAACTGCCGCCGATCGAACATGCCGTCGTCGTTCCCGCCCCGAAAGGAACATTGAGTGCGGAGTCGATGCCGGGAGCGGTCATCACGCAACAGTTCAAACCGGTCAAAATTTGGGAGTCGAAACCCGGCGTTTACGTGGTCGATTTCGGGCAGAACATCGCCGGCTGGGTGCGGCTCACTTTTCCGGGGCGTTCGATTGACCCGGAGGAGCCGCCGATCACGATCCGATACGGTGAACGTATCACGAAAGACGGGGCGTTCGACATGAACCCGATCGACCAGCATTTCCGGCACGGTTTCCATGGGTTTCAAACGGACGTGGTCCGTCGCGGCGGGACCGGCATGACTTCTTATGAACCACGGTTCGTCTATTATGGTTTCCAGTACGTCGAAATCACCGGAATGACGCAGCCGCCGAAGGAAGACGGGATTGTCGCGTGCGCCGTCAACACTGATTTCAAACAGACCGGACATTTTGAATGTTCCAGCGAACTGTTCAACAAAATTCAGCAGGCGACGCTCTGGTCGTATCGCAGCAATTACGCCGACGGCTACCCGACCGATTGCCCGCACCGCGAAAAAAACGGTTGGACCGGCGACGCCCATCTTGCCGCCGAACAGGCGCAATACAACTGGCAAAACGTTGCCGCTTATGAAAAATGGATGCAGGATTTCCGCGACGAGCAGCGTCCCGACGGCAATCTTCCTGGAATCGTGCCGACCAGTGGTTGGGGGTACGCTTGGGGGAACGGCCCGGCGTGGGACAGCGCGTTTGTGATCATTCCGTGGTACCTTTACATTTATCAGGGAGACACGCGGGTTCTCGAAAAAAATTACGACCAAATGAAAAAATACGTCGATTACATGGCAAGCCGTGCCCATGAAAACGGGCTGGTCGATCACGGACTCGGCGATTGGGTCTTCGCGAAAACCGAAACGCCGGTTGTCGTCACGTCGAGCGGCTATTATTACGTCGACACGATGATCGTCGCGCAGGCGGCGAAAATACTCGGCAAAACGGACGACGCGAAACGGTACGCCGAACGTGCCGCAAAAATTCGCGACGCCTATAACAGGGAACTCAAAAAAGAGAACGGTGTTTACTCGATCGGCAGTCAGACGGCGCAAAGTTGTGCGATTCACCAGCGGCTTGCCGACCCTGCGGATTACCCGGCGATCACCAAGCGGTTGCTGGAACAGGTCGCTGCGGCAAACGATCACCTTGACGTCGGCATTTTGGGGGCGAAATACCTTTTCCGGACGCTTTCCGAAACGGGACACACCGATGTCGCGATGAAAATTCTGAATCAAAAGACGCGGCCTTCTTACGGCGACTGGTTCGAACGCGGCGCAACGACGCTTTGGGAAGACTGGAAAGACGGCGATTCCAGGAACCATATCATGTTCGGCGACGTTTCCGCCTGGTTTTATCAGACGCTTGCCGGGATCAAACTTGATTCGAGTGTTTCCGCAACCGGTCAGCCGAGCGATACCAGCGCGATTGCGTTCAAAAAGTTCATGGTCGCCCCCGTTTTTGCAGATGGAATCGATTGGGTCAAAGCATCGGTCGATTCACCGTATGGTTTGATCAAAGTCGATTGGCAACGCAACGGCAAAAAAATCACCCTGAACGTCTCCGTACCGGTCAACACAACCGCAAGTATCCTCACGGAGATCGCGACCAGCAAAATGGAACAGTTCGGCAGCGGCCATTACACGTTCGAATTGCTGGAACCGTAACGAACTTTGTAAAATCTTGATTTTTGCCCGTAGCCGCACTGCCTACAGTGCGGTTTTGTGATAAAGCTATCCGTCTGCCATTTTTTCACAAGGAGTTACACTATGTCAAATTATATCCTCCCCCATGAGCTCGAAGCTGGTGCAACATTTCCTGCTTGCCTTGACAATCAATTTGTCACATGGAATACATTTCAAAAACTGGTAACAAATCCAGAGTTGAACTATAACAGCCTGGAAATTCAAACGGAACGCAAAGAAGCGACTCAGTTAGAGTTTTTCCGTTCTGCCATTTATTCTTCTCAAATGGTGATTAACAGGGCTTTCTTCCAAAACAATGAATTTTTGTTTAACCTCTATGGAAAGAGTGCAGATGAAAAGGATACAAAAGCATTTGCTAAATTAGTGCAGCGAAGAATTTTTTTACCTTTTATGATGGAAAAAGGAGATGTATTTGGTGACGGCGATTATACAAAAAAACCTGAAGCTGGAGAAGCGTTTAACCATTTGTGTGAGTACATGCCAAATGATTTTCCTGTTTTGGTTTCCGCTGATGATGCAGAAAACGTTAGAAAAGCAAATGGTAAACTTCACCTGGTCATTACAACATGGGTGATATGAATAAAAACGAAATGGCAAGCGAACTTTTTGCAGAGGGCCGTCCTAAAGATTTATTGGGTGAACGGTTTGAAAAGTTTGTGGAAAAACTTGATGAATTGTGTAACTTCAAATATGATTTCGGGCCTAGAGGAGTGACACGTGAAAATATTTATGATAAGTATATTACAGATGGTTCTCCCGCTCAGGGGCGTTACAAACAAATTACTGATGAGTGGGAACAGTATTTGACATTTTCCATAAAAAAACTTGTCGATTTGCGGTACAACACAAATCTTGCCGATTTGATGAACCGCTATACTTTTACCCCAATGGGATTGCCATCAAGGGTTGCCCTTCAGGACGAATGGAGGGGACGAAATATGAATGCCGGTCTCTCTCAAGTGTCAGACAAGCTTGATGAAATGCGAGGGCAGCAATTCTTTATGGCAAGACATCAGAAGTTGTTGCAACTTCCAGATATAGACTCATGGAATATTCGTGATATTCATGCTGTTCACACTTGGGAAGAACACAAAAAATTTGTTCAATGTCAAAGAGCGATCCTTGACAATGTATTTGATGAGAATATCAAGGAAAAACTTGAAAAACTTGATCTTGCTACGATAAATCTCCAAGAAAAATTGACAAGACATCATCAAGAAACTTACCCAAACAAACCATTAAACTTGGAAAAGTATTATCAATGGACACACCTTGTGTTGACTGTTGGTGGAATTGCAATTGCCCTTGGCTATCCTGATAAACAGAATATCCCTCTGCTATTGGGGGCACTTGGAGGTGTAGAAATTTTCAAAGGTTTTACGCTTGAAATTGCCCATAAGGCTGTTAATATTGTCCATAATGCTGCTGGTTCGATTACTAGGAAAATTAATCCCAGGCACAGTTGGAAAGTACAGGCATTTCGTTCAGATGCAGAAATAACCCGCGAAGAAATCAAAATTTTTATTGAAAAATTACAAGACAGAACCAAAGACGATGAACAGATTGATGGTCAGAATCAACAATTTGCAAGTGAGTCCAAATGAAGATGACGCTGGACAACGAACCCAAAAGAATCGCAATCTATCAAGAAGAATCCAATATTCTTAGAATCCAAAGTGCCAAACAACAAACCTTGCTATCCAAGGGGTTGCCTTTGGAATGGGGAATTGTCGGTCATGTCTTTGAAGATGAGTACATCGATATTTTTCGTGACGCGGTTTGTTTTCCTGACGGAAAAGACGGGACGTATATTCGTATTGTCCACAAGCACCCGGAAAAGAAAGGGGTGGCGATCATTCCTTTCTTCGGTGAAAAAATTGTTTTGATTCGTCATTTCCGCCACGCCACACAAAAAAGCCATTGGGAAATACCACGAGGATTTGGATGTTCACTTGATTCCGAGGAAACCGTTGCCACAGAAATTCGCGAAGAAATCGGCGGGAGCATAACACATATGGAGGCATTAGGATCAATTTATCCCGATTCAGGACTTTTGAGTGATGAAGTTCTCTTGTACAAAGTCACATTGGAATCCTATGGAGAATCGGAACATCACGAGCCTATTTCTGGAATTTCACTATTTTCCAAAGAAGAAATCGCAAGAATAATTCTTAATAATGAAATTTCAGATTCCTTTACACTCGCAGCTTTTTTGAAAATCCTGTTGAAAGAATCTGTTTTTGCACTTTAGATATGACTCACGACGCGGCAGTTAATCAAGGCGTTCAAACGGCTGCGGGAACACGGGATTTATGAAGATCGCGTCATGCGACGGGTCAAGCCGTACACGGAAGAAACGTTTCATTTCAAGGACTGCATGGGGGTCGGCGGTCAGCTTGCGGTTTCGCCGCAGGGAAAGATCGGACCGTGCCAGGCATATCTCGGTTGCGACGAGTATTTCCCTCTGGATGTTCATGCGTTGCACGCAAAATTGCCTGACCTTTCCATCGAGGACATTTACGCCGACCCGATGTTTCACGAGTGGTCGTATCGTTTCCCGCTGAATATGAAGGATTGCATTGACTGCCACGCGATTGCCGTTTGCGGCGGCGGATGTCCCTACGCGGCACATGCCAACACCGGCAGTATCTGGAAAATCGACAAACGCATCTGTTTTCAGGCCAAACAGATTTTTGAGTGGATGATCTGGGAAACGTATGACGCGATGGTTGCGGAACAAATGAAGCCGTAGCCGCATGGAACAGTTTGGCAGCGGCCATTATACGTTCGAATTGCAGGAACCGTAAGTCACTGTCAAAAAATAAATTGCTCAAAATGGAGCATCTCCTATTTTAACGCGGAACACGCGGAAAGACGGAAACTGCGGAATTCCGCGCATTCCGTTTTTTCCGTGCCTTCCGCGTTGAAAAAAGTTGATTTGTACAAGTTATTTGTTGACTGTTACTAAATTATTGTCCGTCACATAAATACCGGCATTCAGAGCACGCAACGTCAGCAAGTGCGCAAAACCAACTCGCAAATACAGCCGGGGCACTTGCTGACGCTGCGTACTCTGGTTTCCCGGAGACAACCTTTTATGCAGCGATCAATCAATCATGAAAACAGGTTTTCAAATTGACAGGGGCGCACCCCTTCGAGGCTGTCGGCGAGTTTTCCGAGTGCTTCCGTTTCGATCTGCCGTACCCGTTCGCGGGTCAGGCCGAGCGTTTCGCCGATTTCCTTGAGCGTGTGCGGGGTATGGTCGCCGAGACCGAAACGCATCCGCAATACGGCGGCTTCCCGCGGGTCCATGACGTCGAGCTGGTCCATGACGAACGAAAGATTGTCATGCTGTAACAGTTCCTCGTCGGGCGTCCGTGAACGATCATCCATCAGCATTTCGCCGAGCGACCAGCCCGTGTCCGTTTGGTCCGGCTGCGGCGTGAGGTTGTAAATGAGAATCGCTTTTTTGATGATCGGCAGTTTTTTTCGCGGCAGTCCGAGCACCCTCGCCACTTCTTCCGGCGTTGGCGTCCGCCCGAGTTCGTCGACGAGACGGTTGGTCGCACGCCGCCATTTCGAAAGCAACTCGACCATGTATGCCGGAATTCGGATCGTTTTCGCCGAATTGATCAACGCCCGTTTGATCGATTGTTTGATCCAATAACTGGCATAAGTCGAAAAACGCGTTCCCATGGCCGGGTCGAACCCTTCGACGGCACGCAACAGTCCGAGGTTGCCCTCTTCGATCAGGTCTTGCAGGCTCAAGCCTTTGCTCGTGTAACCGCGTGCAATGTTGACGACCAGTCGCAGATTGGCGCGAACCATCCGGTCACGGGCTTCCATATCGCCCCTGGCAATGGCCGCGGCGAGTGCCAGTTCGTCGTCCGCCGACAACAAAGACGTTTCGTTGATCTCGCGGAGATAGGTTTCCAGTGGGGACTGAAGCGATGTGTTTGTACTCAGATCGTCTTCGAAATGAGTGTTGTGCATTTTCAGTTTTTCCGATTTCATAAGGGGATGTTTTCTCGTGCAAATTCGAAACGGGGTCTCAACCCGTCGTCCGCAATCGACATGGGGTGCAATACCGCAGCCGGTATGGGCGGCAGCCTTCGGCTTCAATGAAACGCCCTGCGCTACAGGGCTTTGCGCGTCCAGCTTCCGGAATTTTAAAACGGCTTCAGTCTATCGGCGATTTTGGCGGATTTTTTCAAACGAAAAACAAACCCAAGCCTCATGAAGGAAATAACCGGACATGGGCACACTGTCTTTTCATCGAAATCACAGTGAGTGAGCGGCTTCTGATGCGTTGGGGCGAATTTCGGTTTGTCGAATTTCGATTGATCAATGTCTTTCCCTGAAACAACGCTCGGAGACCTCCGCTGTACGTCCGAGTCGGCAACAATTCCGTCAATGGCAGTTGACAAAATAACCTGAATTGCTGCTCTAGGAAATTTATCGACTAAAAATTAGGTAATCTGGACAGAAGTTTACTTCTTGTGGACCGTAAGCGTTTTGATGCCTTTGCCGCTTATAACAATAATTCCGATATTTGATTTATGTTTATTATGTTTCTGTGTAAAATTTCGATTTTTTCATCAGATGACTGTCATAAAGATAAAATTTATGTCATTGTTGACATGCTATCCTATTGATGACGCCTCTGTAAAATATTAAAATAAACAGATTGTAGTGTTTGGGTGAATTCAGAGATCGTTCTGCTTTTCATAGGAGAAAAATTTATGTCGAAAAAAAGTACACACCTGTTTTTTATCATCATGACGATTATCGCGATCACATCGTCCGCTCAGGCGCAGATGGTCCGTCAACGAGGGATTTTGGGAGCGATTGGCTTCGAAACGCCGGCCATGCATTCGGCCCGTCAACAAACGGCCGTTGCGCAGAATCTCAAGACACAAGCGGCACAAATGCGGAATGAGGCGGTGATGGCGCAAACTTCCGCCGAAGCAGCTCAGGGTGCCGTCCAGGAAATGATGGGGGTCGTCCGCACCGAGTTGAAATCGTCGGTCGACGAAGCAAAAAAAGAAGCGGTTGCCGCATCGAAGGAGATTGAAGAAGCAAAGCGGTTACGCGCCCAAGCCCGGAAAATGAAAGAAGATGCGGAAAAAGCGATTGCCGAGGCCAATGCCGCCAAGGCGGAATCGCTCCAGGCGATTGCGGAAGCCAAAACCGCTCGGGAAAACGCCGAGGGGATCAAAAAATTTGCCGAGGAAATGAAGCAAAAAGCGGATCAGCAACTCGAGGAATTGAAGGCAAAACAGGAAGAGTTGAAAAAAGCCCAAGACGAACTTGAAAAAGCGAAAAAAGAGCACGAGGATCAAAAAAACAAGGACCAAAAGGAGTTGGAACAAAAAATTAATGCTTTGAATGCAAAACAGGACGAACCGACACCGAAAGTTGTGGAGGAAAAAACCGACGAAACCAAATAATAGTTACCGATTTCATTTTGACCAATCGTTTTTAGCGGTCAGTCGCAAACCGACATGTTAAGAAATATCAAATTGGTCTTTTTTCCTTCCGCCGCACAAGATGCGGCTTTTTTTATGCCTGCACTGCAATAAACTCTTACAAAAGGACGGCAAACCTGATAGAATCGGTTCGGATGTTGTATATTAGCTGTCTCATAAGAAATGAGACGGACAATAAACAAACAATTCTTTCGAAGTGCAGAAAGAGACAACAGGGGACAATCAATGACACGTTTGGTTTTTGGGGTGCTTGTTTCGTTTTTGTTATTGACATCGGTCACCGTGGCCCAACCGGTGAAAAAAAGTGACGCGAAACTCGAAAAAACGCGACAGGAAATGATTGCAAAAGCGGTTGCGTTTTTGCGGACGACCCAGCAGGAAGACGGTTCGTTTTCGCCAAGTCCGCAATCGGTCATCGGTCCGACGGGAATCGTGCTGATGGGGCTTTTGCAGGCCGGTGTTCCTGCTGATGACCCAATGGTGAAAAAAGGGATCGGATTTTTGAAGAAATACGCACATGAAAACGGCAGTTTTTCGTCGCCGGGGGTCAAAATCATCAATTACGAGACATGCGTTGCGATTTGTGCCTTGTCGTTGGCCAACCCGGGGGGCGAATATACGGAACTGCTCAAAAAAGCGGACGCGTTCATTCGCGGTCAACAATACACGGAGAAAAACGGTCATTCGATGGACGATCCGAATTACGGCGGACTCGGTTACGGTCTTGGGGAACGTGCCGACCTTTCCAACACCGAGTTTTTCGTGGAAGCGATCCGGTTGACGGGCGGCGGCGCGGACGACGAAGCGATTCAACGCGCTCTCGTGTTTGTTTCGCGATGCCAGAACCTGCCGTCGGAGCATAATCCATCCCCCAAAGCGGCGAAAAATCCGGACGGCGGATTTTACTACACGGCGGAAAACGGCGGCGAAAGCTCGGCGGGCGAGACCGCAAACGGCGGATTGCGAAGTTACGGCTCCATGACCTATTCCGGCTTCAAGAGCATGATTTACGCCGGATTGACATCATCCGATCCAAGATTCCAGGCTGCGGAAAAATGGCTCAAGGAAAATTACGACCTCAATTCCAACCCCGGCATGGGTTTGCAAGGGCTGTACTATTACTATCAACTGATCAGCAAGACGCTTGACGTGGCCAAAATGCCGGTCTTTGTGACCGCCGACAATCAGAAACACGACTGGAAAGCGGAACTGATCGAACTGTTCGCGCTGCGTCAAAATGAGGACGGTTCCTGGATCAACCCGCAGAAACGCTGGCTCGAGGGAGACCCGAATCTTGTCACCGGTTACGTATTGATGACGCTTTCAAATTGCAAAAAGGATTGAGGCGGGAATTTCTTTGATGTGCCGCCAATAAAATTTGAAAATTTGAGATTGTCCGATGAATCGCCCGCATCGCCGACAACAAAAAGTCTCGTTATTTTGTGCGTATTAATGCGTATTAATACGACAGCGCAATGAGATTTTTATTTTTTCATACGAAACACACGAAAAGACGAAACATACGAAAATGTGAGAGAAGGATGAAAAACTCAAAATGGTACCCTGTTTTAAATTGTTCGTATTGTTCGTGAATTTCGTTGTTTCGTATGAAAAAAAATGTCATACCAATTGCGCTGTAGAATTAATATGCGTATTAATATAATTGTCGGCGCAGCGGGCTGCCATGAAAGCGGCTCAAATTTTATTGTCATATCGATAAAAAATAAAATTCTCATCATTGCTGGACAAACATCTTCCGTACTTGTACAATAACATGCAAATGAATGTTATTGTGAAACGGGATGCTCACCATCCTGTTTTTCCAAGTTGATTTTTTATCTTTTTAGTAAAGAAGGGCCGTTTGCATGCAAAATTCCTGGAACGGATACAAACTTTGGACGAATTTGTGCAAATTGTTTGCCAATCAAAATCAAACGAACCGGCACTCTTCCGGGAAATCCGGCAAATCGAAAAGACATGACCGGCGTTCCTTGCGGCTGGAGCCGCTGGAGGAACGCCAGCTTCTGGCCGTGACAACTGCGGAGTTTGGTGCGGTTCGGTCGCAGTACGCTGATTTGAATCTTTCGGCGAACATGGCGGGTTCCAGCGTGATGGAGGTGACCGGTCTCACAGAAGCGAATCTGCAAAACGCGGTCACCGCAGCGGCACCGTTGACGGTGCCTGACACGCCGGCGAATGTCACGGCCACGGCGGTCAGCACGAAAACGGTTCTGCTGACGTGGGACGCCGTTGCGAATGCGG
>JGI20166J26741_10502226_pt1 | contig 15850 bp, 16 predicted proteins | sample TergutCu122P5_FD_26741 | JGI IMG/M metagenome (IMG submission 26741)
AAAAAAAAAAAAAAAGCTGGCAGTGTTGATAACACCTTGTGTTATATTTTCTGAGAACTTTTATTTAAGTAAAAATTTTTACCTTTGTTTTCAGGCACATTTTAGGTAATGCCATAATTGGCCCATTTATTCTTGCCGTCTTCTGACTCTCCATAAGTAGTGGAGTAACTTACAAAACCCTCCCACTATTGTAATTGAAGAGACATAGGGAATCCAACCTAGCAGTGATGAAATTTTAAAATGTTTAATGGTGTTTTTTTTTGTGTGTGTATAACATGGTATATGAGAACAGTATTCCATGTTGTTGAACTTGACATTTTCTTCCCTTTATTTACTAGTATTTTGGCTTGCACCCATCTGTGCTATGTTGCTGACACCATTCAGTACAAGGTAGCATAATAGACCACAGACAGAATTTCTGCATTTATGCAAATTATCATTTCTGTAGTGAGAAAATGGGGCCATTGACAACAACAACACTGATTTTGTTGGGATAGTGACTGAAGGCACATGGACTTCTCATGAGTACTTGAACTACAGTAGCACAAAATATGGCAGTGGGGTATGAAACATAGTTTTACCATTTCAGGAATCTGTGATGACAGCTAGGAAGAAAACATGTTTTGTGTACAAAATATTTTTTCCCTACATTTGCCTAATAAAATCATGGTGTGTTTTCTGGTGGTGGTGGTGGTAGTAGTAGTAGTAGTAGTAGTAGTTTTTTTTTCTTTTTTTTCCCTCCTTCCTTAAATAAATATAATGAAATGTGTTGCAAGTCATTCCCTGTGATGTTCATGGCCGGGTGATATGCGTACTAATTTTTATTTTGTTCTAATTAAATTATTGTAGACATGGCTAAGTTGTCTGTTACTTTGCTTTGTGATTTGCAGGTTATTAAGGCCTTACAGACACAACACCGCACAGAAACACAGTGGAGTCTTCTTGTGGATCAGATTGTGATGCTAGAAGATGTTGCTCGCAATCAAGTTAGCCATGATCATCGTTACAAACCAACCTTTCAGCCACCCAGACCATTTTGGCTTCGTATTGTTTACAGCTCAACTGTTGGTAATCCTGTGCCTTCTTATTATTTTCACAGATGAATCCAACTTTTGCTTTATTTTTTCCCATATTAACCTAAAACTACTGAATTTAAAAGTCAGTAGTACCCTAGTGGCCAGACTTTTTTGGGCATTTAAATCTTGAAATTGCAGGCCTCCACAAAAACAGATATATTTTCTGCTCTATGTAACATAAAATTATGAAATTAAAACTGAAAAAGAATGAATTTCTACACTTATAAACGAAGTGTCACGTTTTAGCAGTAAAACGTACTCATGACACTTTATGACAAATTCAAAAGTTATTTTACATGACATATTTTATGACACATCTGTTAATTTTTTATGTACTTAACCCTAGCTTTACACCGCAGACATGTGATGTTACGTACATAGAAGTATACAACACTTATTTACACGACATATGTTTTCGGTCCGCACTGTACAGTGATATAAGTTGCCTTACACCACCGCAGTCAACGCTACTCTTTGTGTCTAGTGACTCAGGTTCACACTTGTATGTCACTTCTCAAAGCAGTTCACTATGCACAGACCAACCTCACACTTCTTGCAGAAATACAGCATGCACCATGTTTGCTTTTGCAGTGAACACACGTGACACCACCGTTGTTTTCCTTTGGAAGGCCAATGCTGTGAATGGTTTAATTCCAGTTGACTGAGCTGGGACGCAAATGGACTTTGTCTACCCCTTGAAATGCCACTAGCTGTCAGATTTTCTTCTTGCAGAATCAAATAAGCAACAGTTACTGATAATGCACCACTGGTCTAAAGTCTAAATAATTCTTCACCGGGAAAGTAATGCAGATGAAACTCTGTCGGTAAACACTGAGGAAAAATATCAGTACCAATGAGGAAGGTGTACCTCCTTACAAACCGCCAGTGAATTTATGCAATATATACCAGTTTGCTGCTGATAATGTAATATCAAACACGACCATGAAACGTAACACCTGCAGCTTTGACAATAAATGTTGTAAAAAATTGTGGATTGCAGTATATAACCAATCCGCCACTGTCACGCATATGCCAGTCCGCCACTGCAAAACAATATGAAGACACCCCACACTTCTACAAAAGCTGCTAGAAGACTAACTACAGCTGTTTGTCATTGAGGTTCTACGTTTCAACCTCAAACAATGGTCTACTGTGTTGTGCCTGTCACTCCCTCACTCAGCTGAACACCAAAGTTCGAGTGTGCACATAAATAATATCGAAACGTTGACTGCCATAAATGACATTGCTCCTGATGAATACCAGCCCTTGTTTTGGGACCCACAATGGGTTTGTTTGGGTTATCTACTCAGGTAAACATTGTGAGAGCTGAAAAACTTCATCCATGCACAGCATTAGATACGAGTACATCTAACATTTGGCCACTGGGGAGTGCAGGCTGCGTTAGATATATCTAACATTCGGCCTTTAAAGGCTAATTTGCATGTTTAAAAGGAACCTATATAATTCTCTCTTCTCCACCCACACAGCTACTTTAATGGAACTGATGATAAAAGAGGATGAGAAAGGACAAATGCAGAATGACATCCAGTTATGTACATTAATATCAGTTGTCATGAGTGTATGTTTTGATTTTATGAAGGAGAGAATGATCAGATGATTTACCGATGGTTAGACGATACAAAAGGTGATACAGTGATAGGTTAGGGTAAAGAATATTGATTTTCTGCTGAGTTATTAGTGGACAACTGTTGTGCTAGGGAAAGACTACTCTGCACATTTGTACAATGTGATTGTGATGTAGGTAACATTAGTTTTTGTATGTATGTCAGTAATGCATTTATAGCACTGAAAATGTAGGTGGTACATTAAGGACCATAGAAGATATTATGGGCTTTGTAGAGAGATCAGTTTTCAGAGTAGATAAGTATGGAAATACTAAAAGAAACTGTGAATGGGGTTATGGGAGACTGGAGAAGATTTTTTTTTTGTAAGATTATGCACCCTGCTGGCAATACCAGCTGTTGACGATGAGAGTGATGGTAATATAAAGTATCCTCTTCCATATTGGTTTGTTCCAGTTGACATATCTTTCTCCCATTCTCAGTTACTAAATTCTGCCATCAGTATTGTATGTATTATGCGTAATGTAGATTTTGGTTCCTTGCTTTGTTCATTGTATATTTTCATGAAAGCAGGTAATTATAGTCTTCCAATACCATGATTATTGTAATATGCATTTTCATATTCCAGAGTGGTACTGGAAGTGTGTACTTCATGGTTATGCTGTCAAGGTGGCTGCTATTTTAGCTGGGTTACTATCGGCAGCTGTGGTCTGGTCGGAGGTAACTTTCTTCAATAAGGAGCCAGTTCTTTCACTCTTTGCACAGTTCCTCAATCTTGCAAAAGTTAACTATGATTACTTCACCATTGAGGTAAGTAGAATTGTTGTTCTGCACGCAGTAAACTGACAGCATTGCATTAACTCTGTCGACTCAAAAATGAATTCTCAGATTTCACAATATACCACATTTACCTGAATGCAAGACAGCTCTAATTGAAGACGACCTGTCCTCATGAAACACGTTTGCCAAGAGAAAATATATGTATCCAAATCTAAGACGATCCCCCAGAAATGAAATATCTGATAAGAAAAATATTTTACTCTTAATTGCATACACTTAATACAGATAGCATCTCAGATTATCTACATTTACCAATCAATGTCATTTTCTCCACCTTCACAATCAGTGCCTTCATCTTCCTCCAACTAACTCCTAACGTCCCCATCCTCTTCACTGCCATTCCACAACATATGGTCATCAGTCCCATCCATTCCATTTGATTTACAGCACTTCCAAAAGCCCTTCACCAGCACTTGAGATGTGCTGCCATGCTGTTATGATCAACAATGACTGAATAATACATTTATATTTCTTGGTTTGTAAACTTGAACACATGAAGAAAATTCACAGTTTTCTCCACATATTGTGTTAGTGGTGTTATGAATCCTATACACATGTGTTCAGGACTTGTGTGTGAGTATGTGATCAGATCAGCATGAATTTTGGGCTCTTTTTGTGATTTAATTTGTGGATTGCTCCAGGTTTTACTTTTGATCCTTGTAGTTAATTTTTAATTTTTCAATAGCCAATTTCCTGTTACTATCCTTTGGACTTGATTAGCTCTGAGGTGCATATCTTAACAAGTTACTGTTTCTATGGTGCACAGTGATTGAGAGTAGTTCAGTAAAAGGGGTGCATCAGGTTAGGTGCTTTTTTGCCCGAAAATGGAAACAGATCTGGTTCCCGAAATGTTGTACTTCTTTAAAAAAATTAGATGATAGATGAAGTCCCCATAGAAGGATTGTGTCAGTTAATGTCAATTGTGCTCTGTTCTCTCCTTTGATTTGTTGACATTTGAAGATGGGACTGATAGGTTGACCTGAAATGTCGGTAAAGAATTGCCACTCCACGCTGCATAATATCCTAGAAAAGCACAATTCTCACATGACAATTTGGCGATGCAGGCCTTGGTTTGGCGCGTTCTGGTTTGTTGCTTTGAACACGAATTCCAAGGCCTCACATATTTAAGTGCCAAATTTCAGGAAAAAACTCGTCTTGCATTTGAGTAAGTACAGTACCTCAAAATTATCACATTATGTCCACATGGCTAAACTGTATGTCATAAAACTATGATTTTTTATTCATGGATTTTGTTTTTCCTGATTATGTGCTCTTTTCTTTGGGGTAAGCTGAATGCCCATAAAAACAGTGTATAAACTTGAACTGATTTCACATTTCTTGTAATTTGTTTTTCCCAAATACCATTTTCATTTCTGAGGTCCTGACAATGGCAGTTTAAGAGATTTTACATTTCCATTCTTCCATTTCCAAAATTTAAAAGAAATAGTGGTGCTGTTTCAGTTGTCATGATTTGTCACGCTGAAATATGTGGCATATGTTTGCATATGAGCTGCATATGAGTCAACTTAGCCAGTTATAGACAGAAATGCACTTCTATGCTTGCTTCTGTGCCCAGAAAAAGTGCAGCCATTTCTTTTAGCATGCTGTTTACAGTGTCCACATGATGTTACATGTTATAGTAGAGATGGCAGTACATTTATAAATGTATTTTTATGACCTGAAATATGGGCAGTAAAGGAAAGGTAAAATGAAAGAAATTCCTCTAAATGCTGTGCAGGAGTATTGGGAGTGGAGGTATAGTTCCAATTATTCTTAACTTTGGCACTAGATGGAGGTGAGGGGTACGTGTTATATCCTAGTTTCTTCACCTATGGGGAAAGAACTTCTGATACCCTGTCTGTAGCAATGTGGGTTGTCACCAGAGCCAGTTTGGAGAAGAGAAATTTCTTGCCCTTGTCAGGAATCAAACCATGAAATTTTTATTGTCTAGTACATAGCCCACTCATACCTGATTAACACTCTTGTGTCTTCATGTCAAGGAAAACACAAAACTTATATAGTACTTTATGAAATTAACATTATAGCGCAAGTTGATGTACTCGTTATGTAAATAATGTTGTATGTAGGTAACTGATATTTTTATTTACTTTGTTACCATGTTCAAACATGTAGACATTTTAAATGGCTCACCAGAGTTGTGGTATACAGCAGTTAACATTTTTCTTTATGTCACATGCTTTTACTATGCCAGATTGTAGACTTCCTTTGATTTTAATATTTTCTTTAGGTGGTCCCTTTTAAAAGTGCAAAATCTATGCTTGCTGTATGTTTTTCTGTAGGTCAAATATTTTGAATTCATTCTCATTGAAATTCATAGCTATCGAAACAGCAGAAGTTACCTGAGCAGGTAGTTTTCCCACAGCCATCAGAGTACTTAAGTGGGTTGGGCTGATAGCCATGTAATGTCTCCTAATATGAAAATTCATCATGTGTTTAAATTTTTGCTTTCCTACTCTGTATTAGTGCAAGCTGCAAATTATATAAGGAAGTTATCTTGTTTACATGGTTGCATTATGTTTCTAATATGTTTAGCCTATCCACTTCCCATGTTAGCTCTTTTAAGTGTTTTTGTAACTTGCCAACTTCAGCCTTCTTTGTAAAACAAACACTCATTTTCTGTGTATGTTGTTGGCCATCCCTCAAGAGTAGATGTTTTGTGCTAATTGCTTATACAAGAGCTTGAAATATAAAGGCTGCATTGCTCGTGGCGGTCAGTCCGACACTTTAGTAATGATGTGTCAGAACCCTGTAAATCCAACTGAGAGACATCTGGGTAGTTCAAGCTTGCAATTTTGAATTCCATCTCTATAATGGAAGGGTAAATCCACAGGTTAAATACTTTATTTGATGGATTAAAATATATATATAAGTGTTGTGAGTTGTGTGACGGTTCAGTTTAAATGTCATTATGCAGGAAGTGTCAATGTGGTATGAAATGGAACACGTTGTTTCTTAGTTGTTACTTGATAGTTCTGCCAGACAACTTTTTACACTTCTCCTGCTTCATTATATATACTTAATTCTTCACTTACTTTCATATTTGCTTTCATTGCATTTCAAAGCAGTGTCATCAAATGAATGCATTTTTTTAAAATTAAAGGCCATCACATTCACGGTAGCCTGCATTGAAATTGTAATACATTACAAGTAAATTGTAAGTACTGGCTTGGGCTATTATTGTGAAATTATTCCTGTTACAAAGATGTTATAATTTACATCTTTGGAATTGAAATGCATTTTGTACATTAATGCGCATTGGAGAGTATGATTATTGAACTTCATAACTATACGCTGGAAAATCAGTTATTTTACTGAACATTAAATTATGCTTTGGAGAACAGTGTTTGTTGAACATTGAAATATGCATATTAAATGATTGATATTATTTGTAGATTGCTCTGTGTTCATCAGCATATGTGAAAAACCAAACACATGTTGATTTTTTACTGTATTACACCACATAGAGTGCCTCCAGTAATTAGATGCCTTTTTTTTTAGGTTTTGTCAACCATGATCATTGCATACATGTGTTACTGTGCATACTCAACGGTGCTGAAAATCCGACTCTTGAATTTGTACTACTTAGCCCCCCATCATCAGACAGATGAGTACTCTCTGGTATTTTCGGGAATGATGCTGTGTCGTCTCACACCACCCATGTGTCTCAATTTTCTTGGCCTTATTCACATGGATAGCCACATTATAAAGCAGCACATCTTGGAAACTCATTATACGCAGGTATGAACTTAGAATTATGGTGGATACCATTTCTGCATAATATTTTGTTGGTATTGGTGTGATCCTGGTGAGCCACCTTGGCTCAGTTATTTACCCCCTTGTACATTGCATTACCCTTAAGTCACATTTTGCACTAATCAACTTAAACAGATGAAGAGTAATTTAAATATTTTATATGCTGTGTGTGATGGAAGGTTAGTGCCACCACTCAGAGGTCACCTTATGAATCCACATGCGTCAATGAAACCTCGTCCTGCACGGAAGCATTCAAATGGTCATGCTATTGAAAATTTGTTGTATGTGTGCTACATATAATATGTAATGTTCTAAGAAGTGTTTGACTCGTTCAGATAGAAATCTTTTTTATGCTTGTAGTAATCCTAAATAAAAGATTTACCTGTCTTTTTTCATTAATTTTTCTTGCATAATACAGTAGAACTTGGTGGAAAAGGAATGTTGATCAAAAGGGGAACAGCCTTTAGCAAAAAATTTCTCAGGTCTTGGAGAAATAATAACAATAACAATAATAATAATAATAATAATAATAACGTCTGTTGTTCCTTTCCAGCTTCTACCCACTTCTTTGATGGCCGATCTTCTCCAGCTATTCTTAGGTCCTCCTCTCTTCTTACTTCCTTGAGGGTTCCATAGTATGGCAGCTTTTGGTATTTCCCCATCCTCTTTTCTTAGTGTGTGGCCAATCCATCTAAGTTTTCTTTTTCTGATTTCTAAATTTATATCTTCTTGGCATGTTACTCTCCATAAATCTTTATTAGAGATGACGTTTGGCCACCATAAGGCCTTGAGAAAACCAAATGTAAAATTATCCCTAATGAATGGAAGTTTAATGAAATGTAGTAATTTAGGAAAAAATAATCTGCTTCGATATATGTAGTTTTCCATGTATTGGTTTTATATAATTCTAAAGTGAATTTATATGAGAAGGAATGTTCCTTCTAAAAATAATTTTGAACTTATAATTTGGGCCACAAATCACTGGAGTATGTATTGTTCACTGTATTTTTATTTGTAAGCACCTGTATCCAACAAAAGAATGATTACTTCCCTTGAGATTCATGAAACAACTTTTACTGTAATTTATTACACAAAGAATGCCATTTTTTTGTTATCAGTTAAACATTACTTATTAGAATCAGTTTTTGCGTGAAGTGAGTGTTGAATTGAAGTTCTTGTTAAGAGTATGAATGGTGAAACTGGTTAAAATACTGTTTTAACTGTGTGAAGACTGCAGAGTGTACCAACAGATGAATGTGTGTTCATAGAGATGGATTCATGGCTGGGTGTTTGTGTCTGAACTAGAAACTTGAAATTGACCTCACAAAGCGCAAGCCTGTCTGCAAGAAAAGTGGAGTCAGCATGGGATCAGCTAATGTAAATAATTTGTTTGTGTTTGCATAAGGATGTCATCTGCATGCCAAAATACCACAGAAAATTATCCCTTGAAGAATAAGCATTACCTTTCTTACACAGGTTATGGGCCACATGGATGTGATATCTATTGTATCTGATGGCTTTAATGTGTATTTCCCTATGGCAATGCTGGCCTTGTGTTTGGCAACATACTTCAGTGTAGGATCACGATTGCTATCACTGCTTGGGTTCCAGCAGTTTGTTGGTGATGATGAAGTGACCGCAGACCTTGTAGAAGAAGGCCGTGAACTCATCAAGAGAGGTATATTTATTATATCTTTGTGCTTGTTAGATGATTGTCATTGTAATTGTATATTTGTTTATGGCTGTGCTTAATTTGGCACAATAACCTTCATCTTCTGGGCATTCAAGTTCAGAGAGTCAGGTCTGTGGTATAGCGTTTTTCATGACGGCCCTTTAAATTGTTTGCGGATTATTAAAAATAAGCGTTCATATCTTATGAACCAAAAACGTTGAAGTAATGAAATAAGCTACAATGTATGGGTAATAAAAGAGATGTTTCAGGGTGTCAAAAAAAATTCAGTAGAAAATTTTAGTGCCTAAATGCAATTAACAGATTTAAAAAAATTAAGAATTTTCAAATTATTTACTTACATCTGTTTTGGGCCCCAAATTTGAGTAGGAAGTTCCAGCTTCAAAAGTTGTGGAGTTGCGCCTTGGCATGGGAGTCTCAGAAACGTCTTACTACACAGTTCCACTTCATACTTCCATCACACTTCACTAAGAACTCTTCTCTTCACACCATTGGCAGTACACACATGACATTTTTTCTGCGTCACTGACACGGACCAACCTTTGTTGAATGCTATTCTGGTCTACCGACTTGAGCCATTGTTACCACTGTATCTTTTATATGAGGGTGAATGGAGAATCTCTATGAAATTTCCTTATCCCTTCTGACTATTTTAAATTTGTCAAACATATGAAATTTGTAAACATGTCAATGATCAGTCTCCTTAGGAAAGTTCACATTCCTGGTTTCATTCATACTTAGATATTGTCCTCAAACTGATTATGTACAACTGTCATGTGTGCAGCTTTTTGCAGATATTTGACCTTAACAGAGTTGCATAATTTTTAAATATCTTCCAGACACTAGTACACTAAGTGGCAATAGAAGTTCTTGCCACCAGCATGGTCTTTGTGGGCTTTGTATTTAAACCAGGTTTAATGTAAATTCATTTATTGGCTCAGAATTTATAAATGTCAGACATACTGATGTGAACAAAATGGTAGTGCGCACGCACGCACGCACGCACACACACACACACACACACACAAATACATAAAACATTGTTTCCGTATAAATAAGTATCCAAAGCCCTTTGACATGCATAATAATGAATGTTTATCTAAATAGTGTCACTTTGCTTCTGCTACTTATTTTTGGAAGTCTGTATGCATGCAAGGTTGCAGTGGTATTAGCTGTGTTTTGAAGGTACATTATTTTGCAATATTGAGGGTGGTATTTAATGTGCAGAAAAACGGCGCAGACAGCGAGCAGAGGATTCTGTTAACCGACGCCGAGAGTTTCAGGAAAAATTTGGTGGAGCGACATCACGATACCGAACTGCACGACAGAAGCCAGAAGACAGGGGTAGGTTTTGTTTTCACTGCTGAAGTGTTTGTAACTTTGTAGTGTAGTGTTGTGAAAATTTCATGCATCACCTTCTTTGCTATTGCCTACAGTTTATTTATGCATGTGTTAAAATAGGGGTTCCTTAGAAGGGTTGTAGAGCAGAGTAGAGTACATTAGGGTGGACATTGCACTGACTGCTGCACCAAGACCATTTTGGACCTTTTTGTTTAACACTTTTTTTAAGAACCGTACTTTGAACCAACTGAAATACCTTGCTAACAGAGGTGTCAGCAAAGGCACCTCGTTTCAAGAAATGATGGCCTCTGCACCTAAATCTTAATACTGCAATGCCTCACAACTGGGATTGTCTACCAGTTCCGGTTTAAATAGTTGTGTTTTTAAATGTCTGTCCTGTCATCAGCCCAGTCATTATTATTAGCCAGTTTCTGCTCATGTTGAGTAATTCCCCAGCTTTTTCATTAGAGGGTCTCTTAAGAAAGCCCTTAGCATGCCTTTGTTCCCTTCTTGTTCAGCCTCTGATCATTCTGCTGGCAACCTTTGCACATGTACCAAGAGCAGGCTGAGATTCTGTAAGAGGATTTGAGGAGCCTTGTGTGTCTAATTGATCAGCTGTTGCATTTCCATCAATCCCCATGTGTCCTGGCACCCATACCAGTTGCATTCTGCTATGTTTTGCCAGTTTTACCATGGATTGATGGTAGTCCCATACTGAATCAGAATGTAGTTGGAAGCTGTCAAGGGCTGTAACGGTTGCTTGACTGTCAGAAGAATGTAGATGATCATACCTGTGTGACACTCTTTTAGGTGTGTTTGCAAAATTGCAAAAAGCAACTGTTAGATTTGTGATGTCTGTCCACATGAAACAACTCGGCTCCCACTGGATGGATTTTCATGAAATTTTATGTTTATGTATTTTTTGAAAGTCAATCAAAAAACTTCAGTTTTCATAAATGTGTGACAAGAATAACAGGTACTTTACAGGAAGACCTATATATATTCATGATATTTATCTCACTGAATTCTTCTTAGAATGAGAAATGTTGCAGGCAAAAGTTGTAGAGAAAATCAAAACACATATTTTATGTTTGGTAACCATTTTAAAACATTCATTCTGTTTATGAGATAATATGGAAAATTATGTTAGAGCCAAACAGGCCACAGATGACAGTATAATATGGTGCCTGCACTTCACATGCTGGATAACTAAGGTTGCACACACACCCAGAATATATAATACTTACTGCTTTTCCATGCTAACAGTGGTTACACACTCATGCCTCAGTGTTACATTTTAGGGATGTTGCCTTTCTTGTTGTATTTTTCATTACATGAGCCTTAATGGTATATATTTTGGCTTGGAATACTGTGGTGTGAAGCCCAGAGATGAAGCTATGCCTCCTCCTTGAACCCCATGTATATGCCCTAGCACCAGTGTCTTTATTGGTCTTGGACCCATCCATGTACCAGACCAGGCCCCCTTCGACATTATGCCCATGGGTCATGTATAAAGACAGTTGCTATGCCATGTGTTATCAGCAGGTCACATAGTTCATTGTTTTTGTTCACCAACATCCTGCAGACATTCTTGTCAGTTAGTCTGCCCTACTTGTTGCTGCAGGCTTACTGGCAGCTTGAAGCAGGTCTCATATCACAAACACATAAAAACCCTTCTTGACGCCATATTATTAGCACCATAGGACTCCACCGGAGTGACTGCAGATTCAGATACCCTCTTTATTTTCTTTCATAACTACCTTCCATTGGAATCATGACTTTGTGTAGGAGTGTTACAAATTATGATGATATTTTGTGTAAATTATGTGCAGATACATTTTTTGATGTGTCTAATGATGAAGAAACAAATTTTGGACAGTGAGAGTGACATCCCCACAACTAGTTCACATGAACAGTTGTGACATTGTTCCTTAATTTTTACTAGTGACCTTGAAACAATTACCGAAGAGAAAGTAGTGAATCAGATAGTTCTGACAACAAAATAAATGTTGTGTGGTGCAAAACTGATAAAAAAAACCAAGCAATCCTTGGAACCATGGGCTTGAATATAGTAATTGATAACCCTGAGTCTGTTGTTAAGGTTGTGAATTCAATCATTAGTGATGATCTTATCCTGTTATTTACTGAACAGTCAAATCTGCAGCATAGTCAGAATGCTCAACAATGGAAGGTATCGCCTAAAACACTGAAGTGGTCTGGTATTACCCAAAGAATGAGAAAGATTTTGGGAATAATAATTTTGGTGGGACAAGTCAGAAAGGACAATATAACAGACTACTGGTCAACTGACCCCCCACATTTTCCACACCAATTTTTCCTCACATTACAAGTAGAAACCATTTTTAATCTGTTTCATATGAAAACTGACTAATGAACACTTATATTGTTAACACCACTTTATTAGCACTATGTCACTGTGACATGTTTCAGCCCTCAAAGTGTCATCCTCAGGAAGCACGACTGAATTTTACACCTGGTACATATTTGTTTGAGCTTACTGTGGAAATGTATCAGTCGTGCTCCCTGAGGATGGCCCTTTGAGGGCTGAAACATGTTGGAGTAATATAGTGCTAATAAAGTGGTGTTAATAGTATAAGTGTGCATTAGTTGGTGTTTATATGAAATAGTGATACCAGTGTACAGAAATGACCTATATTATATGTTGTATCCATTTGGCAAGCCTGGCATTTTAATGACAACAGCCATCAAACGCAAAATGCAGTGAGGCTGTTTAAAATACAACCAGCCCATTTCACAGCCTTTTGCAGCATGGGTCATAGTGCAAAATTTGGTGTGCCCTATCCACCTTCACATAAATTTGTCATAGTCTTGAATTATTTCTGGCTTCTTCATTGTTTCACCCTTCTCTGGTTCTTCTTTTCTGTCTCCTCAGTCTTTACTGTGCGTAGTGTTGAAATAAGCTTTACTTCTCATCTTGCCGTACTTGTATCAGAACATGGCCTTTATGACAGTAAGTGGCCTCTCTTTCACGTATTTTATTTTTTACTACATATCCTTAGGCACCCTCTGTCTAGATGAAACGTACCACAGATGTATGTGTTTTTCTTTTCCAACAGCATTTAACTCAGTTAAACACTGTTATATTAATTGTCCTGGTACAAGTGGTATCCTTTACTGAGCAGCTGTACATCAGAAGTTTTAAACCCAGATTCTTACTGATTGTGATTTGCCAGTGTGCACCTCCAAATTACATATGTAGTCACTTTTGGTCTCAAAAACCAGGTAGGCTTTGATGCCATACTTATCTGGTTTATTGGGTATATATACTTTGGAAATGAGCCAGCCCTTCCAAGCAATCATGGACTAATCTCTCAGTTTCAAGTTCATTGGGCTCGACATGCCCTCCTTTCTTATGTGAAGTTATGTTGAAGCACCTTCTGTTCGTGAGGTGAATATTGCAGCATGCATCATATTTCTCACAATGTCTTTAGCCAACTAATACTATTTCAGACCCCAGTTTTTACCAAATGTACCCTTACAGGCCCAGAAGGCCCTGTAGGCCTTAGTCATCACACTTTTCAGCTGTGTCTTCTATGTCAATCCCATGTCCAGAAGAAGACTATGGTACTTAACCTTGGTAGTCAGCTTCAGTGTTTGTCCAGAGAGGGTTGGTTCCTTTTAGACCTCTTAAATCCCTTTTCATAGTGAATGGTACTATTACCATCTTTTGTGGATTGATAGACAACTGAATAGGGTCACATCACTTTTCCACTTTGTAGGATAGCAGTATCATTGGTGTACCCATGTATAACAGCCATTCCCTTTGAGTCCTCTTATGAGTTCATCCACAACCATGATTCACAGCAAAGGTGACAGAATGCCCTCTGCAGACAGCCTTGACCACAGATCCCTCCAGAGTTTCTCCTGCCAGTGTGGATGTAACTTTCCTGCTACTGAGTGTGGTCCGACCCACTGACTTGTGCACCCAGTCCCATGCTGTTCAGTAGCTTTTATTATAAAGTTCTATCAAAGGCTCCCTCAATATCTAGGAAAGTTCCAAGTACTATTTCCCTATGTTCCACTGTTTCCTTTTTAGGTATGATAAATTGTGCAGTGCAGTAAGGTGCACTTACCTGGTTGAGAGGCAAACTAGTTTCGATATAAGGGATGAAACCTCAATATCTCATCCCTGATATTCCTGTCCTCCAGTTTCTGTATCATCATCATTGTGAAATATGATAGATTAAGAGAACAATATGCCTTAGTGTCGGTATAGTTCACCTCCCCAAGTAGAGGGATAAATGTCACCTTAACCTGTCTCAAAGATTTGTGTATATACCACTTGCAAGACAGGCTGTAAATATATGGCACAGATGAGCCATTAAGTGCTGAATTCCTTGCTGCTGTAATGCAGGCAACAGGATTGTAATTTGCACCCTTTTTTCATATGCTGCTATGTAAGCTTCCAAGGTAGATGGAAATGCTGTCATAAGCTGAAAGGTGACATGAAACCAAATTTCATCACCCTGTTTGAATGCAGGACACCCATCCCCCCCACAAGCATACACACACGCACATGCAGGCGTACGTGCACTCTCTCTGTGTCTTACTGGAGTCATGGACTTTGTGTATGCTGTCATAAGCCAAATCACTGAAAACACCAGGTTGAAACATGTTTATGTGTACCATATCATATTGTGTATAAAATTTACCAGTGTGTTGGACACATCATTATGTTGGTAGTAAATATGCAGAAAGGAAAATGTTGTGGTGTTAAAGTAATTGTTGCTTATTATAAAAGAAATATCAGTGAACCATAAATAAAAAATAATTTATAGTAATATTTAACATTTACTTAATAATGTAATATTTATATGGTATGTATGTGATGTTTAAATTTCTCAGTGTTGAGCAAATCTTCCCATATATTTAATTATTTTCTGCCTTGTGTAGTTGAAATTATGCTGGACACATCCACATTGGGCGAGAGATAGTCAATACCAGGTTGTAGCAGAACATTCTTCTTGCCTAACATAGATTTATGCTTATGTGTGAACTTTTTGTGTTTAAAGGTGTAGTGATGATAGATTACAGAATGTTAGAACATTTGATTCAGTGCGAATACAGTGAAATTGTATGAAAGTATTATTTGTTTATATGAAGTTTGACCGTGAAGTTTATACAAGTGTTGAAGTTTTGTGGTTGTGTTGTACATTCAGCCTGAATTTGTTTGGCATCAGAAATAAGTTTGAACATAACACTAGGCTGATGATTGTTCTCATGAATGTATTGTGCCTGCTATTTGACCCAGTCCTGCAGGGGATCAGAAGTAAAACAGTGATACAGTGAGTGGGGGGAATAGGGTGGTGCTAGTGCATAATCCTAAAACATGTGAGAGGATAGAATTGCTATAGCAAAGGGTAGAAAAAATTAAGTTGATACAATATGTCAATAACAGATATTAAGCCCAGACTGAAGGTTTTGTAACAGATAATATAGACAACATTCAAGAAAGTAAGATAACCAGGGAAGCTAACCAAAGAAACCTATCTAGGGTAAAGGTT
>JGI20166J26741_10503337_pt1 | contig 15842 bp, 12 predicted proteins | sample TergutCu122P5_FD_26741 | JGI IMG/M metagenome (IMG submission 26741)
AATAATATAAATATTATTAAAGATAATTTTCATGGCGATTGGAATTATGTAATCTATCCAAACATAAAAGAAACTAAAGTTATTTAATTACAATGCCTTACTACAGGGATTACAAATACCAAGTTTTGAAGAATTAGAAGCTAAACGTGATATAATGCAGGGAGAGACAGGGCAGATAGTAGAAATAGAGGACTATATAAAATCCAAGGAGCAAAGCAAATGAAAGATACAAATAAACCAAAATTTCATATAAGTGAAAGAGCGGTAGTTTTATTAGGAACAGCTGCTGTAATATTTGTATTGGCACTGTCTGTAGCATTGCCGATAGAAAAAGAAAAGGAATTAAATAAAAATACCAGTATACAAACAGCTAAAACGGATGCACTGCAGGTAGTAGGCAGTTTTGATAATTTCTGCAATATAGTAAAATTATCAGATGGAGCAATGGCACAGGATTCATTATCATCAGGCAGTAAAGCTGGAGATATTGCACCTCAAGGGACGTATTCAGCAAATGCAATAAGAGGTTATGAATCAGATTATTCAAAAACAAATGTACAGGTTGCAGGAGTAGATGAAGCAGATATTACAAAAACAGATGGAAAATATATATATTATATATCTGGAGGAAAAATTGAAATTATAGATGCGAAAGACCCGAATAATTTGAAAATATCCAGTGAAATAACATATAAGTCAGATAATAACGAAATATTTTCTCCGTCTGAACTTTATATAAATGGAAATAAACTTATAGTAATTGGGGGAAAGAGCACAAACATAGGCAGTAATCCAAGGGATATAATGCCATTATCTGGGGCAGCTGCGGACATAGCATATCCCATGGTAAATTACTTTACTGTTGCCAAAATATATAATATAGAAGACAAAGCTAAACCTGTATTGGGAAGAGAAGTGCAGATAAAGGGCAGTTATTTAAACTCCAGGATGATAGGGGATAATGTGTATTTCTTAGCAAATCAATATATTTACTATTATGGAGATGTTTTAAAAAATGCCGATGAAGATGATTTCAAACCACAATACGCAGATACTGTAATAAGCAGTGAAGTAAAGAGTATGGATTTTTCGAATGTATACTATTTTCCGGAAAGCACTGAAAACAGTTATCTTAACATAGCGGGCTTTAATATAAATGACAGCAGTCCGGCATGCATAAATTCATATCTGGGAGCAGGCTCAAATGTGTATGCATCAGCAAATAGCATGTATGTAGCTAACATAAAATACAGCAACACTAATTATTATGATACGGCAACTGCTATATATAAATTCAACTTTAAAGATTCTGAAGCAATATTTGACAAAGATGGGACTGTTCCAGGAACTCCATTAAATCAATATTCTATGGATGAGAGCAATGGATATTTTAGAATTGCCACAAATAAGAGAAATAGCGAAAATGTATCATCTAATAATTTGTATGTATTAAATAAGAATATGGAAATAGTTGGCAAAGTAGAGGATTTAGCCAAAGGTGAACAGATATATGCAGTAAGGTTCATAGGTGACAGGGCATATATGGTGACATTTAAGCAGACAGACCCATTGTTTGTGATAGATTTATCTGATGCTGCAAATCCGAATGTGCTGGGAGAATTGAAAATACCAGGATACAGCACATATCTGCAGCCATATGATGAAACACATATAATAGGATTTGGACAGGACACCAGAACAGTTAATCTGGGACTTAGAGATGTAACATATTCGGTAGGAGTGAAAATGGCATTATTTGATGTGGCAGACCCCGCAAATCCAAAAGAAATAAGCAGTATAACAATAGGGGATATGTGGACATATTCCGATGTTTTAAATAATCCCAAAGCATTACTGTTTTCAAAAGAAAAGAATATAATAGCATTTCCTATTTCAATAACAGCAACAGACGGCACTTATTACAATGGCATAAAATTCCAGGGGGCAATGGTATATGGGGTAGATTTGGATAAAGGATTTACTCTAAAAGGGCAGATTACACATAGAGAAGCAGATAATCCATACAGTTATGATTATAATAGACAAGTGCAGAGAATACTTTATATAGGAAGCAGTTTATTTACTTTATCATCTGGGTTGGTGAAAGCGAGTGATATGAACACATTTGTGCAGCAAAGCAGTGTGGAGATAAAAGCAGAGGAATGGTGATGCTCTTATAGCTCAGATGGTAGAGCAACTGATTCGTAATCAGTAGGTCGGCAGTTCGATTCTGCCTAAGAGCTCCAATTTCAGACAGCTTACGAACCATAAGGTTTGTAGGCTTTTTACTTTGTATCAAACGTTCTCTTTCTAGAAAGGAGGGCGTTTTTATTGTTAGAGATTGAAGTAATAGAAGTGTTTGAGCCAGATAGAGTAATACTAGATATTATTAAAGATTACGAGTATACCGTTGCAAATGGTGAAATCAGAAATCTTCTAAAAACAAACCTGCAACTTGTAAAACCTATAACTTATGCAATTACATATCCTGCTGCTATTACCATTCTTGAATATAAAATAACCGAAGTTGGCGGAAAACCGTTTTATATTCAAGAACATAATCAAAAGTACAATCTAAAAGAAATTAGACAAATACTCATTAATTTGAGTAGAAATTAAGAAAAAGCTATTGACTATTTTTAAAAATCCTATTATACTATGTTTACAAAATCATTGAAATAAGTGCATTTGTGGGAGTACATTATGTGTAAAAATATGATAAAAAAGTGTAAACGTAATTTAATAGATTTTAAGAATGTCAATAGCAAGTAAGCTGTTGGCATTTTTTGTGGGAGTACATATGGGAGTACAAAACAACAGTAAAAGAACAGGAGATGATTGGTATGAGTATAAGAGCAGGAATACATGTAAGAGTTTCTACTGATGACCAAAGAGATAATGGATATTCAATTGATTCACAATTACGTATGTTAAAAGAACATTGCGAAAAGCAAAACTATGACATTATAGATGTCTACAACGATGCAGGATATTCTGGGAAAGATTTAATTAGACCAGAAATGCAAAGACTTTTAAAGGATATTAAAAATCATAAAATTGACAAACTGCTTGCAATTAAGGTGGATAGAGTAACTAGAAGCAACTATGATGGTTTTTGGCTTTTAAATTATTGTGCAGAAAATGATGTAAAACTGGAACTAATATTAGAGCCTTTTGATGTATCAACTGCTAATGGTGAAATGATATTTGGAATGAACCTAGTATTTGGACAAAGAGAAAGAGAAGAAATAGGTGCTAGAACCAAAAGAGCATTGGAAGAAATGGCGTTAAAACGAATACATCCAGGTAGAGCTCCTTATGGCTATACTAGGAATAAAGAAACAGGACATTTAGAAATTGAACCAGTGCAGGCTCAAGTAGTTAAAGATGTCTTCACTTTATGTGCCAAAGGACATACCACTAGAGATATTGGCAGAATTATGAGAGAAAGTGGCAGGTATTTCAAATGGGATAGAGTTTATAATATGCTGACAAATTCTATTTATATTGGTAAATTTGCATTTGGACAATATAGCAGAAAACCAGAAGATATCATCTATGTCGAAAACTACTGTGATCCAATTATAGATATGAATACTTGGAATGTTACCAGAGCCACATTAGAAAAGAACAAACATCCTAACTATGGAGAACATATTCATTTATTTACAGCATTAGTAAAATGCCCAGACTGTGGCAAAGTTCTATCTTCTACATTAAGTTACAAAAATAGCGGTACACCAGAGCAAAAAGATTATTATTTTCTAACTTGTAAAAATCATGCTTGCAAGTCTAAAGGGCTTCATTATAACTGCGACAGAATCGAACAGAAATTACTTCTGGTACTGAACGAATTAACTTTATATATGTTCAATAAACGTGATGAAATACTAACCAGCAGTAGCAAGAAATCTAAAGAAATAAAGGATATTGAAAAAGCCATAGACAAGTTAAAATTACAAGAAAAAAGGTTAGTAGATTTATATGTGAATTCTTCGCTAGATGTTGAAACTATAAATCATAAAAATGAAGCAATAAAAAAAGAAATTACTAATCTTAGGAAGAAGAAAGACTCAATGTTTCCAGATGATGACGATAAAGAGTGTGATATCGAACTATTAAAAAAGCTAGAGAGAAGTATAGAGGACAATAACATTACATTTTATAGAAATTACTTTGTGTATATTTACAATGCTTTGAATAAAAAAGCTAAAAAAGAACTGATAAATAGGTTTATTTCTTCGCTTTCAATAGTTAGAACTGGAAACTATGATATTGAAGTTACAAATATTAAATTTACTGACGAACTTATTGCAAAAAGCACCAATGAATTTTTAGATTACCTAAAGTCTATTTCACACCATAACCTGCAATTTGAAAAGATTATTTAATTAAGAAAAAATGAGAAAGGAATGATGAAAAATGAAATTAAACTATATAAAAAATGGAGATTACTACATACCAGATTCAAGATTAGATAAAGGTATATCTGAACACAAAATTAACAAATATGGATTGCTAAAATTGGACTGGCTGAAAGAAAATAAGAAGGCATTTTATACAGAACTTCTTATGAAAAATGAGTTGAATGAATATCTTTTTTCAGTCGGTAATGAGGCAAAAAACATGGTGGATACAATAGTAAAATTTTATATAGAAAACGATGTAGAATTTACAGAAAAGTTGAAAGAAAATAACCAAATGGAATGGGTACAAAAGATGAATAATTATAAAAATTTGGCAGAAGAATTTGTGCTAAAAGAACTGATATATAACTAATAAAAATTGTAATAAATGCTTGAGTTTTAGAAATAGAATTCGGGCATTTTTTCTTTGAAAAGTTATGGGATTTTGTCCCAGCAAGCACTGGATTTGTACTACCGTATTTCATTGCTTTTTGTCCCAGCAAGCAATGAATTTGTACTCCTACATTTCTATGCTTTCTGTCCCAGCAAGCAATGGAAATGCACTACCGTACAATCCAAATTATGGGCAAAATCCCAATCCCTTTTTTGTAAAAAATCTACTACTAAAAATATAAATAATTTTCTGATGTTCGCTTGATTTTTTTTATACTATATTATAATATATGTGCATACGATGCCTAAAAAGGAAATGAGGTATGCATATGGAAAAGTTAAATATAAATAACAGAAGATATTTAGGAAGTAAAAATAAGTTAGTTGGTTTTATAAAAGATATAGTAGAAAGCAATTGTGGAGAATATGAATCTTTTTTAGATTTATTTGGTGGTACAGGAGTTGTTGCAAATACATTCAATGATGGAAAAACACAAGTATATATAAATGATATTTTAAAATCAAATTATTGTTCATATAATACCTGGTTTGGAAGTGAAAAAATTGACACATCGAAATTAGATATACTTATAGATGAATATAACAATATAAAATTAAAAGATGATAACTACTTTTCTATAAATTTCGGAGATATGTATTTCAGCAAAAATGATGCAAAACAAATTGGATTTATTCGAGATGATATTGAAAAAAAATATAAGAACAAAAAGATAAATAAAAGAGAAAGAGATATACTAGTTACTTCTCTCCTATATTCTGCTGATAGAATTGCAAACACAGTTGGACACTATGATGCATATAGAAAAAATACTTTATTAAAAGACTGCTTTAGAATGTATAAATTAGATGTAGAAAATAATGAAAATAGCAAAAATAAAATTTATAATATGGATTCAAATAAACTTGTAAAAGAGATACAAGCAGACATTGTATATATAGACCCACCATATAATTCAAGACAATATTCAGATGCATATCATTTATTAGAAAATTTAGCAGAATGGAAAAAGCCAAAAGTGTATGGTGTTGCAAGGAAAATGGACAGGAGTACAATAAAAAGTAACTATTGTACTTCAAAGGCTGTAAAATCTTTCAAAACCTTAATTGAAGACATAAACGCAAAATATATATTAGTTTCATATAACAATATGGGTACTAAAGGAGCAGGGAGATCACAAGCAAAAATTTCTGATAAAGAAATCCTAGAAATATTAGAAACAAAAGGAAAAGCAAGAGTATTTGAAACAGATTATAATTATTTTACAACAGGAAAAACAGATATAGATGAACATAAGGAAAGGGTATTCTTATGCGAAGTAGGTAAAAAAGAAAAAAGGTATGAACTTTGTGTCGCTGAAGAAAGTACTGTTTATGGTAATGTAAAGTCGCCAATAAATTACACAGGTGGTAAATATAGATTGTTAAATCAATTAATACCAGAGTTCCCAATGCAAATAAATACGTTTGTAGATGTATTTTGCGGAGGATTTAATGTAGGAAGTAATGTATCTTGCAATAAAATTATCGCAATTGATAATAACAAGCCACTTATTAGATTGCTAGAATTGTTTAAAGCTAAAAGATATTTTGAAATAATATCTCAAATAGAAGAAATAATTAAAGAATATAACTTAAGTAATACATATGAGAATGGATACACCTATTATGGCTGTAATAGTGATTCTGGGCTTGGAAACTATAATAAAGATAAGTTCATAAACTTAAGAAAAGCATATAATGAATGTAAATCTGATACAGAACAAAGAGACTATTTGTTTTTGACTTTAATAATATATTGCTTTAACAATCAAATTAGATTCAACAGCAAGAATGAGTTTAACTCTCCTGTAGGCAAAAGGGATTTTAATAATTCTATTAGGAATAATATTAAAAATTTTTGTGAGAGAATACAAAATCAAGAAGTCGAATTTATAGCAAAAGACTTTGAAAATATGAAAGAAAAACTAAAAGATGAAATGTTCTTTTATTTTGACCCTCCTTATTTTTTAGGACAGGCTACATATAACGAAAACAATGGTTGGAATGAAGAAAAAGAAAAGAAATTATTGAATTTTATAAAGTATATAGATAGCAATGGCAATAAATTCGCACTTTCCAATGTTATAGAGCACAAAGGAATGAAGAATAACATTTTGATAGATTTTGCCATAGAAAATAATTATAATATACGAAATTTAGCCTATAACTATAATAATTCAAGTTATCATAAAAAAGACAGAGAGTCTTTAACAAAAGAAGTGTTAATCACAAATTACTAGCAAAAATTGTAAAAAAATGTTATACTGTTACTGAATTGGAGGATAGATAGTATGAGTAGAAAAATCTGGAGTATGTCTACAACAGTAAGAAATCCTAATAGAATTAAAGATTTTCTCTATGTGTTGGAGAAAATGAATGGCAAGGAATGGACAAGAGAAAGTCAAATAGAATATCAAATAAGGCTTATTCAAGAAAGATTTTATACACCTACAGATGAGAATTTGACTGCTGAACAAATAAACTTGTTGTCTGATGCTACAAAGCAAATGACATACGAAAAAGCAAAAGAGATATTAATTGCAAAGAAGTACGTAGATAGTGATATGAGAGGAAGAACATCATATAAACCATTAGAAAAATGGGGACTCGCATTCATAATAGATGGAAAAATAACCATTACTACTGCAGGACTTGGATTGTTAGATGGTAGTTTGGATTTAGGAGATGTTTGTTTTAAAAGTTTATTAAAATGGCAATATCCTAATAGCATCGATAATGAATTTACAGATGGATATAATATAAAGCCTTTTGTAGGAGTATTACAGTTAATAAATAAAGTGAATACCTTATGCAAAGAAAAAAGCATAAAAACCAAAGGTATATCAAAAGAAGAATTAGGTATTTTTGCGTTAAGTTTAACGGATTATAGAGATATTGAAAAGACGGCGTCCAGATTACTAGAGTTCAGAGAAGAATATGAAAAACTTCCGCCATACAGTGAAGAAAAGAAACTTTTTATGGAAAATTATTGCGTGGAATATCTAAAAGATTTTAGTAATGCAACTATAAAGAATATAAGGGATTATACAGATAATATTATTAGATATTTTAGATTAACGAGATATTTATATATAAGAGGTGCTGGATATTATATAGATATTGAGCCAAGAAGAATGAAAGAAATTTTAATGTTGCTAAAAACAGACAACGCCTCTGCACTTGAAATGGATATAGACTCATATATTAATTATTTATCAGATTATAACTTGCCTATGTTAGTATGGGAAACTAAAGAAACTCTTATAACGATTGCAACTGATATAGAAAATGAATTGAAAAATAAAGAAAATGTATTTAGTAATTATTTGACTGTACAATATAAAATAAAAGAAAATTTAAATGTTGAAGAACTAAAAGATTATATTAGTTATTTAAGAAAAATGCGTACATCTATCAATAATCTGGAAATAAAACAGGACTATAGCGAGTATGCAAAAATAGATGAGGCAATATATGAAATTAAGAATATATTTGATACAAAAGGTAAAGCAAGTATTGAATTGGAAAAATGGACAAACATTGCATTGAACATTATTAATGATGCTAAATTAATAAAACCAAACTATCCTGTGGGAGATGATAATGAACCTACTTTTACAGCACCATCAAATGTGCCAGATATAGAATGTTACTATGATAACTTTTCATCTATTTGTGAAGTAACAATGCTTACAAACAGAGCACAATGGTATAATGAAGGACAACCTGTGCAAAGGCATTTAAGAGATTTTGAGAATAATCAGAACACAGAAGAAGTATATTGCTTATTTATAGCACCACGATTACATAGGGATACTGTAAATATGTTTTGGGTTGCCAATAAATATGAATATGAAGGAAAAAAACAAAAAATAGTTCCAATGAGTTCAACACAGTTAATTACGATACTGGAATATATAAAAGAACTAAAAATGCAAGGAAAAACATTTACAAATGATAAGTTAAAACTGCTATATGATAATATTATAAATCAAATTGATGAAGTAGCAGATTCTAATGAATGGGTTGATAACATAGGCGATTGTATAGAAAAATGGAAAAAAATAGCATAATTACATTGCTAAAATAAGTGTAACAAGATAGGTGCTTTTAAAGGAGAATACAATGCAATTTAAAGAATTGAACAAAATTACTATAATAGGAGAAGAAAATCAATTTAACAATACAAGTTTAGAGTTGTTTAAACAAGTTAAAAACAATGAAATACAACGTATTTGTAATACCTATGGTAAAAATGGAACAGGAAAAACTACCATTTCAAAAGCAATAAATAATAGATTAGATGAGGTCGTAGTAAAATTTTACAGCTTTGACAATGTAGAATTAAATAAGGAAGAAAACGATAAGATTTATGTATATAACGAAGACTTTATTGATAAAAATATAAAAATAAATGATACTGGTTTAAAAACTATTGTAATGTTTGGAAAGCAGAAAGATATAGATGATAAAATAACTGAATTAAAAGAAGAAAAGAAAGCAAAAATTAAAGTTAAAGAACAAAAAGAGCAAGAATTAGAAAAATATAAAGATGCAGCTAACGTAATTTCCCCTTTAAAGTATCAGAAACAGATAGACGATAGTTTAAGAAATAGAAATGGTTGGGCAAACAGAGATAAAGAGATTAAAAGGAATATAAGAGCAACTTCAGTACCTAATAATATAATTGTAGATATAAGCAATGCAAAAGAAGAAAACGTTAGTGCAGAAGAACTAAGTAGAAAATTTGCTAGTTTATTAGATATATATAATAAAATTGATGACGGAAGTACAAAAATAAATACTAGTTTTGAAAAAACAAGTAAATTTAAAGAGCTATATGAGACTACTAAAGATTTGTTAGGCAAAAAAATAGAAAAAGCTGAATTAACAGATAGAGAGAATACAATTTTAGAAAAAATAGAATCAGATGGAATTAAGTTTTACGAAAATGTTAAATTAGACTTTTCTACTAATGGAAATAGTATTTGTCCATATTGCTTGCAAACAGTACAACATTCTTACAAAGAGGAAGTTATTAAAAGTATAAATAAATTTTTGAATGAAGAAGTTGAAACCCATAAAAAAGAATTAGAAGATATAAGAAACAAATTTAGTAATATAGAAGAAATTAATGAAGAGTTAAAAAAACTAGATGAAAAAGGATTTTTAGAAATAAACAACAAAATAGGTAAAATAAATGAAGACCTGAATAAAGTAATTGGTCAAATTGATTTAAAAATAAACAATATCTATACACCAATAACAGATTTTCAATCTAATATTATAACTCTTGAAGATGAATATAATATTATTATAGATAAATTGGAAAATAAAAGAAAAGAATTTAACAATGCTATAGATGAAAAAAATGAAAACAAAGTAAAGTTAGAAAAATTAAATTTGCAAATTGCTTGGTACGAAATTGAAGAATCTTATAGTAGCCTAATTAAACAAACAGATAGTCAAAAGTGCTTAGAGGCTGAAATAATAAAATTAAAACAAGAAATAGAAAACAATGATTCTCAAATAAAAGTTTTAGAAAGTGAAAAAAAGGATGTAGAAATTGCTATTGAAAAGATAAATAACTATATAGAATATGTTTTCCTAGCAAAAGATAGATTAAGAATAGATTATAACAATAGAGATGAAGTATATCAGATTAAAGTAAATGGAAAAGATATAAAACCTAAAAATTTATCTGTTGGAGAAAGAAATATAATTGCACTTTGCTACTTTTTCGTAACTACACTTGAAAATACCAATGAAAATGAAGAATTTAAAAATCCTTGTTTAATTATACTTGATGATCCTATTTCAAGTTTAGATTCAGAAAATAAAATTGGAATTTATAGCTTTTTAAGAATGATGTTTGAAAAAATATTAAAAAATAATGATGAAAGCAAAATTATAAATTTTACACATAGTTTAGAAGCAATGTTTAATCTAGGGAAAATAAGCTCTGATATTGATAGTAAATTTGCTATGTATGAATTATTTAACAACCAACTTGTTGATTTTGAGTTTGGTAAAAGAAACGAATATAAAAAAATGTTAGACGATGTGTATTCATATGCTAATGGAGAGAAAAACATAGAACATTTAGACAATACAATTGGAAATACAATGCGTAGAATATTAGAGGCTTATGCAACATTTAACTATAACAAAGGTATAGAAAATTTAACTAATTGTGATGAAATACTAGCAAAAATCACAGATGAAGGGCAAAGAGAATATTTTTCGAATTTTATGTATAGATTGGTGCTTCACGAAGAAAGCCATTTATATGATAAGACAAGAAATTTAGAGTTTTATGATTTTATATCAAAAGATGAGAAAACAAAGACAGCAAAGAGCATACTGGTTCTATTATATTTATTAGATTCCGTACATTTAAGTATATATTATAGTAACAATGATAAGATACAGAGGATAATAAGTTGGCAAACAGAATTAATATCAACAGTTTCAAGCTAATAAAAAGAGAGTGGGCTTTCCTTCCCATATTAGATTTTGTTGTAGAGGTATAAAATCAGTGTTTGCTGGGACATAAGAAGAGCGAAACGAATACTCGAATTATCATTCTCAAAAATTTTAATATCCAATTTTGTCCCTAATAAATCTGTCATATTGCCACTCAGGACCATCATATAGTAATTCTAAAACAGTTTGCTGTAATTCAGATTTTGACATAGAGTTAACATATTTAATCATTTTTTCTTCTAATTCTTCTTCGTATTTTTCATATTCTTTTTCAGCCTCTTCATTTTCTTTCAAAAAAATATCTACTTCTTTAGGAAATGCAGTAAAATAGAGCGCTATCATATGCTTACAAATAATTCTAGTATCTTTTGCATGAGGACAATCACATTTTGATTTCCTAGGATGCTCTATATTTATAAATACATTATATTTATTGTCATTACTGCCATTCACGACACCTTGATATTCACATTCGTTTGTTTTTTTACAGTTATTAACTTTCTTCTCTTTGCAATAATCTAATCCACGCCAAACAGAGTTTCCACTAGCCATATTTATTAATCCCATATTTACCACCTTTTTTCTTATTATATCATTAGATCAGATGGTATTCTATAGATAGACAAGAATATATTACCTATTTCCATCTAAAGAAAGATTCTTAAACTGAGGTTCACTTATTGTTATTCCATCACTCTCAATTAAAATAGTTCCAATATTTTCATCTTTTGTAATTAAAATTTTCATATCTTTATTAACTTCTTTTAACATATCTATTACTTCAGCATCTGGGTGATTTAGTTTATCATTATATCCCGCTGAAATTATTGCTATGTCTGGAGAAACTGCTTGTAAGAAGCCTGAAGTCGTACCATTTATAGAACCATGATGTGAAACTTTTAATACATCAACTTTATCCCAACCTATTTTACTGTATTCTTCTGGATAATTTTTCTTTTCATTATCGGATAACTCTTCATAATCTCCCATAAATAGAAACTTTTTCTCGCCATAAGTCATTTCAATTACAATAGAAGACTTATTACTGCTTACATTTGTTGCATCTGCAATTGATTTGACCACACATTTTGCTTTTCCAACAGTAAATTCCTGATTAATTTTAGGAACTGTAATATTTTTGCCTTTGTTATGTACAGCATTTTCTAGTTCTTGCACTTCTTTACTATCTTTATTGGTTTGTGGCATATATACTGTACCTACATATTCCATTTTATCTACTATTTTATCTAATCCTGCAATATGATCTTGGTCATCATGTGTTGCAATAACATAATCTAATTTTTTTATACCTAAATTTTCTTGCATATATTGAACAAGTGAATTAGCATCCGCTTCATTTGCACCATCTATTAACATTATTGTACCATTATTTATTATAATAGTGCAATCTGCTTGACCTACATCAAAATAATAAACTCTTAATATATCTTCATTAATATCGATTTCTGGTTTATTAATAAAATATTCTGCAATTCCTATGATAATTGCACAAATAATTACAATAAGGGCTATTATCCATTTATTCTTGTTCATTTGCTTCTCCTAAAATTTATTTTACTACATATCCGCCATTTTTGCATTCCAACATCATACCTTTTTCTAACTTATCAAAATCTTCTTTATAAAAGTCTGATGTTGAAAACCATAGTCCTGTTTTTTGGTTTACTAATTCCACATAATCATCTAATTTGTTTTTTACTAAATAGTCTACACCTTCCATTTTATATTGTGAAACGAGTTCTTCTGCTTCTTTTCGAGTTTTATCCCAATTAGAAATTGATTTTTCTGTTAAGTTTTCATCTATCACATATTTTCCGTTTTGCCATCTTAATATTGTTCCGAATTCCGTACCTGCAGGTAATTCTGACAATTTAACATCTTGTCCAGCACCTGTACCATTTCTAGCAGTTACAAAAACTTCTCCTTTATCATTTACCTCTGAAGAAACAGCATATGTTACATTCTGCTTGTTTTGTGTTAAATTTGATATGTTCTTATCTAAATAATCTTTTAGTTCGTCTATAAAATTTTTTACAAAATTATTATTACTTTCTTGTAAAATGCTATTTTTTCTATCAAAAATATTTAAATCCAAATAATCAAATCCTTTCTTTTTTAGTATAGATTGTTGAATTTCTTCTACAGATACATAGAATATTTAAAGAATTAAAAATTTATAAGAATAAAGGTAAAGCAATTATAATATATATTTTTATATTTCACAAGTGTATTTACAATATTTCCCACAGATTTTATAAAAATACAATATTTTTTTGTACTCCCATTGCAATTATTATTGATGTTATGTATAATAACCCTAGAAAGAGAACAGTTCGTAACCTGTGGAGTAAACGCTCCAAGATAGTACAATCTATTACAATTTTGTTTAGATTGTTTATTTTTTTGTGCAAAAAATAATGTCAAAAAATTTTAGCAATATCTATTGACAAGTGCTAAAAAATATTATAATATATTAGCAGTCAACTTAAACGACTGCTAAAAAATAAAATTAGTGAGGTAAAAACAGTGCTGAGTGATAGGAGCAAACGCGTGCTGCAGGCAATAATTGAAGAATATATCAACACAGCTGAACCTGTAAGTTCATCTACCATAGTTGAAAATTATGGTTTGGAATACAGTACCGCAACAATAAGAAATGACATGGCAGAACTGGAACAGATGGGATATTTGGAAAAACCTCATACATCAGCAGGAAGGGTACCTTCAGCTAAAGGGTACAGATTTTATGTTGATGAACTTTTAAATGAAGATAAAATAAGTCTGGATGAAATGCAATATATAAAATCCAGTCTGGAGACTAGGGTAAATGAAATTGAGGACTTGACAAAAATTGCAACAAACACTTTATCTGAAATAACACATTATACAACAGTGTCAATAGGACCAGACCCAAGCAGGCATATAATTGAAGATGTAAAATTCGTTTTGATGGGAACCAGACTTGTAATGGCTGCAATTCTAACCGATAGCGGAGCAATAAAAGAGACAATAATAAAATTTGATGAAGATATATCAAATGAGCAGATTGAGAATTTGAATTATATATTCAATAATAAGTTAAGAGGAAAGCCTTTGGAAAAAATTGACCAGCCAATGGAAGAATATATAATTTCAGCAATGAGAAAACAGGCAAAAGTTATAAAATTAGTAATAAATCAGATGAATAAAGTAATAGAGGAAAATGACGAGTTTTATTTAAAAGGTGCAAACAATGTATTCAATTTCCCTGAGTTTAGAAAAATAGATGCAGCAAGGAATTTCCTCAGTATACTGGATACAAAAGAGCGTGTAATGGAACTGCTGAATTCAGGATTTGCAAATGACATAAATGTATATATAGGTGAAGAAAACAACGATGAAGAGCTAAAAGACTACAGTATAGTGACATTCAAGCATACAATGCGGAGACATGGATCTAGGAACTATTGGCATAATCCGGACCTAAGAGGATGGATTATTCGAAGGTGATTTCGGTAATGAAATATATAAGCAAGAAACTGAATGAAGATTTATGAAAGAGAGGATAAAATGGAAGAGAATACGATTGCAGAAGAATTAAAGAAAAACATTGAACCAGATAAAAAACAAGACGATGCATCAGCATTGAAACAAGAATTAGACGAAACTACAGATAGGCTGAAAAGAATAGCAGCAGAGTTTGAGAATTATAAAAAAAGAAGTGAAAAAGAAAGAGAGATGCTTCATAAATCAGTGCTTGGAGATATAGTAGAATATCTTCTGCCTGTTATGGATAATCTAGAACATGCGGCAAATGCCGAAACAAAAGACGAAAGCTATAAAGAAGGAATTGAGCTGGTTTTAAAGCAATTCTCAGATGTCTTTACAACACTTGGAGTTGAAACAATAAAAACAGTAGGAGAAACATTTGACCCGGAACTTCATGAAGCAGTATCAAGTGTGCAGGACGAAAGCCTTGGAGAAAAAGAAATAAAAGAAGAGTTCAGAAAAGGATACAGAGTTGGCACTAAAGTTATACGTCATGCGATGGTTAGCGTTGCCAACTAATGTACGATGTACTGCCTGCGAAGAAGGGCTTTGTGGGTCGATGTATAATGTATGATGAGTATAGGGTATGCCTTCGAAGGCTAGACCATATACACATCGTACATCGTACATCATACATTGTACATTACACAAAGTTATTTATTTTAAAAATATAAATAAAAAGAAAAAATTAAAAGGAGGACAAAATTATGTCAAAAATAATCGGTATCGACTTAGGTACAACAAACTCATGTGTTGCAGTTATGGAAGGCGGAGAACCAGTGGTAATCCCGAATCCGGAAGGCAACAGAACCACACCGTCAGTTGTGGCATTTTCAAAAAATGGTGAAAGATTGGTAGGACAGATTGCAAAACGTCAAGCTGTGACAAATCCAGACCATACAATCATGTCTATTAAAAGAGACATGGGGTCAAACAGAAAAATAAAAA
>JGI20166J26741_10504448_pt1 | contig 15840 bp, 8 predicted proteins | sample TergutCu122P5_FD_26741 | JGI IMG/M metagenome (IMG submission 26741)
AGGAGAGGGGAGGGGATAAAGTTTGGGTACTGTTCCGCAAACGTTTGCATAATTTTTTTTGTTAATAAACATCCTTTTAACTATCTTCTGTTTCTTTCCTGTCTACATTTGTGAAGAGTTTATTTTAAGTGAATTATGGTTTTCTTACGGTAAATTTTAAACAAACGGAGTGTTAACAATAAACAAGAATGAATGCATGAAGAATAAAAATTCTGCTTCTGCGCTCTTTTTGCGCAGATGGGGGGTACTACTCATTTCCTGTCTCTTTGCGATGAGTATGTCCGCTCAATCTATTGTAAAAGGTGTTGTGAAAGATGCAAAAACCGGCGAAACGGTTATCGGCGCCAATGTGATTATCAAAGGCACCACTACTGGAACTGCCACCGATGTGGACGGTACCTTTGAACTTTCAGCGCCTTCTAATGCTACATTAGTGATTTCCTCTATCGGCTACAAAACAGTCGAAACGCCTGTGGGAGGGAAAAGCACATTAGCGATCACTATGGAAGAAGATGCAGTCTCCTTAGGCGAGGTGGTTGCTATCGGGTATGGAACGATAAAGAAAAACGATGCTACCGGGTCTGTAGAATTGTTGACAGCCAAGGATATGAATAAAGGTCCTATTGTAACAGCAGATAACTTGATGACCGGTCGTATGCCCGGCGTTCAAGTAATTCCTAACGGTAATCCGGGAACCGGTTCGCAGATTCGTATTCGCGGTGGAGCTTCATTAGATGCAAGCAATGACCCTTTAATTGTTGTTGATGGGCTCCCTTTGGAAAATGTCTCCATATCGCAAATTAATCCGAATGACATTGAAACATTTTCGGTGTTAAAAGATGCTTCGGCAACAGCTATTTACGGTTCGCGCGCTTCTAATGGCGTAATTTTGATTACTACCAAAAGAGGGGGCGAAGGCAAATGGAAGTATAATTTTGATATGCAAGGGAACGTAAACACGGTGCCATGGACTGTAAATACGCTTAACCAACCCAACTTTGTTAAAACTGTTACTGATTTCCAAGCATCGTCGGCTGCCATGCTGGGTTATAAAAAGACAAATTATAATACCAATTGGCAGAACGAAATTTTTGATAGCTCAACAGGCGCAAATACCAATTTTTCGGCTATGGGCAAAATCGGTTCGTTTATGCCGGCACGTATCAGCGTGGGGTACAACAATACGCCCGGTTTGTTGATTACATCGGGCTATCAACGTGCAAATGCAGGCGTTATTTTAAATCCATCTCTTTTCAACAATACATTGAAAATAGACATCAATGTAAACGGTTCGTGGGAAAAATACAATCAAGCTGACGAAGGCGCTATTGGCGCTGCTGTGTACTTTGATCCAACCAAACCCGTTTATGCAAACGGCAGCAACGACCCAACCGCGCCCGGAAGTCGCAATGAAAATGCACCCTATCTCGGATACTATGAATGGCTGAATGCAGACGGAACTCCAAACAATCTTTCGGGACGGAATCCGTTAGCTATGTTAAACGAAGTCAATCATACCTCTGCTGGATTGAAACTTTGGGGAAATGTGCAGTTCGATTATGCTTTCCCCTTTGTAAAAGGCTTGGATGCTATAGTAAATGTAGGGCTGCAAACAGAAAAATGGAACGAAGATTCTCATACCAACAAAACGGCAGCTACCGTGTATAATGTCAATGGCGTTAACCAACCCATTGGCAGCGAATGGCATAACAGCAGTAATTCTACAAACCGGCTTTTGGATGCCTATTTGAAATATAATAATAAGTTCGATTTCTTAAGATTAGATTTGACCGGCGGATATTCGTATCAAAAATTCAACGTGGGCAGTGAACACGACAGTGGCGATATAATCAAGAACGCTATTAATAATGCCGTTGAATTGCCGCTGGACAAGATTTATACGCCGAAAGTATTAATTTCGTTCTTTGGTCGCGCTAATTTGACGTTCTATGATAAATATTTACTTACCTTGACGTTAAGAAACGACAATTCATCCATGTTCTCGCCAAAGAATCGCTCAGGTATTTTCCCTGCTGCAAGTTTTGCGTGGCGCGTGAGTGAAGAAGGGTTTATGCAACATCAACGCGTTTTCTCTAACCTCAAATTACGTTTGGGCTGGGGTGTTACCGGACAACAAAATCTTTACGGCGGTGAACGTATCAATATCAACCGGTATTTGCCGTTGTACGCGCTTGGAACAAGCACTTATTCGCAGTATCCAATGGGCAACTTAAATGCTTATCCTGTCTATCCGTTAGCATATAACCCGAACTTGAAATGGGAAAAGACAACCACCTACAATGGCGGATTGGATTTCGGGTTTGTGAATAACCGCGTGTATGGAACCCTTGACGTCTATTACAAACTTTCAACAGATTTGTTGGCAAACGTAATGGTGCCTGCTGGCGTAAACTTTGCCAACCAAATGTATATGAACAGCGGCGCATTTTCAACTAAAGGAATAGAACTTGGGGTAACGTGGGACATTGTTCGCAATCCGAAACAGGGAACACTCAACTGGTCGTTGTCTTACAATATTGGCTTGAATAAATTGGCAATCACCGACTACCCTGCAGGATCAAGCAACCAGAGAACCTTTGTTACAAGCGGCGGCGGAGGTATTCCTCTTTCCATCTTCCAAAAGGGATATGCGCCTTATACCTATAATGTATTTAAACAGGTGTACGACTCTAATGGAAATGCCATTGAAGGCGTGTTTGCCGACTTGAATAAAGACGGTAAACTGGATGATAATGACAAGTATTTTTTCCACAGTCCCAATCCGGATGCTACAATGGGAGCATCAACCAACCTGTCGTATAAGAACTTTGACTTTTCAATGTCGTGGCGTGCAAGTATAGGCAACTATATTTACGATCAATTGGCTGCCATGAACTCCTATCGTCTGCAACTCGATCCGTCCGGAAGTTATTTGCATAATATTATTTCTTCTAAATATTTGGCGCCTGATGATAAAAAACGTGTCTCTGACGAATGGATTGAGAACGGCTCATTCCTGAAATGGGATAACGCTACCTTGGGATATAATGTGTATCAGATGGTAGGCGGTGTGGATATGCGGGTCTACTTCTCAGTTCAAAACATTTGGACTTTGACAAAAGCAAATGTATTTGATCCTGAAGTATCTATTGGAGGTGATGGAGCAGGAGTGGTAAATAATTTATATCCACGTCCGCGCACATTTTTGCTTGGTTTTAATTTTAAGTTTTAATTTTAGAAAAATGACAAAATGAAAAATATATTTAAAATTGTACGCTATGTAGTGCTGGCAGTCATTGCAACGTTTATCCTTAATGGATGTATGAACGATTTGAATGTCATTCCCCAAGACAAATCAATCATTACAGACCAAGTGTTTAAAGACAATCCGGGCGCTTATGCACAAAACTTGGGTAAACTGTATGCCGGTTTGGCAGTGAGCGGTCCCACAGATGCAGGTTCATCCGATATTCAAGGGTTGGATAACGGTTACGGACAATATATGCGGGCTTATTGGCTGATGCAGGAAGGCACTACCGACGAGGCAGTGATTCACTGGGGCGATGCAGGCGTTCCTGAAATGGGGACGGGGACATGGGTTGTGTCCAATCAGTTTATTCGCGCCATGTATCTTCGCATCACCTATCAGGCTCGTGTTGTAAGCGAATATCTGAATATGACTACCGATGCGAAGCTCAATGACAGAGGGCAAAGCGCACTTATTCCCGAAATAAAAACTTACCGGGCGGAAGCGCGCTGGCTACGCGCATGGTCGTATTTTAATGCTATTGATTTGTTTGGAAAGATGGGGTTTGTTGATGAGAATGTTCCGCTTGGAGTGTTGCCGAAAGAAAAATCGCGCTCAGAACTTTTCGACTATGTAGAGAGCGAATTGCTCGCTATTATTCCCGATTTGAAAGACCCGCATACCAACGATTACGGGCGTGTAGACAAAGCGGCTGCATGGTTTTTACTGGCAAAATTGTATCTGAACTCTCAAGTGTGGACAGGCAAAGATCGCTCTACTGATTGTATTACGATGTGTAACAACATTATCAATGCCGGTTATTCGCTTGGATACAACTACAATGAACTTTTCTTGGCAGACAATGATAAGAACAACAGTTCCAAAGAGTATATCTTCACCATTCCGCAAGATGGGTTGCATCTGCAATCGTATGGAGGAATGACCTTTATTATCCAGTCGGCAACGTTAAGCGACATGGGCGGCGCAGCTGTAATGGGTGTTGGTGGCTGGAACGGTACAACAACACGTCAAGAACTGTATAATAAATTTACAGCTGAAGATATGCGTGGCATGTTTTTCACAGACGGACATTCGCTCGACATTACTCAGTTGTCCTCTGATACGAAATTGGGTTATGGAGTAATGAAATTCCGTAATGTAACCTCTACGGGCGCTCAAGGCAGCGATGGCACTTTTGTGGACACCGACTATCCCTTGTTGCGCTTGGCAGATGTCTACCTGATGTATGCCGAAGCTGTAGTGCGCAAGGGCGCCGGCGGCGACATCAACAAGGCGGTAACATATATCAATGAGTTGAGAGACCGCGCAGAAGGGTATAGCGGTTTTAATGACCTGGCAATTACAGCTTCGCAGCTGACGTTACCTTTTATTATTGATGAACGTGCACGCGAATTGTATTGGGAAGGATGGCGCCGCCAGGATTTGGTTCGTTTCGGGCTGTTCACAAGCGGGTATAATTGGCAATGGAAAGGAAATGCACATAATGGCGCAGATATTCCTGCATATAGAAATGTATTTCCTATTCCGTCAGACCAAATTAGTATGAATCCAGATTTGACGCAAAATACAGGATATTAATAAACCTTTTTCCATGTAGAGGCGTGGCAACACGTCTCTACTAAAACTTATCAGATATGAAAAAAATAATCAGTATATTATTTACATTCGTAGCAGCAATTTTGCTTTTTTCTTGTACAACCGATAGAGGCGAAGTGCCTGTTCTGAATTCAAATGCAGTTAGCAAACCGGTTATAAAAACTACACTTGGGTCAAGTTATGTAATCACCGGAGATAATCTTACATTGCCCTTTGCCGGCGGAATAGTCATTACTCCGGCAACCTATTCTATCAATGTTCCTCTAACGAATCAGGTAGAAATTTCGACAAGTTCCGATTTTGCTGCCGCCAGCACTGTTGCGGTAGGCGCTCCTACTGTTGACGATACTGTTGCTGTGTTATACAAAGATATGAATACCGCATTAGCGCTATTGGGAGCTGCCCCCGGTACAGTAAGCAAAGTGTATCTGCGTGTGAAAACGGCAGTCGCAGCCATACAAGGCTCGCCCAACCTGCAGTTGTATCCCTCGTATTCCGATGTCGTTTCATTTGATATTACCGCGTTTTCTTCAACAAACATGCCGAATCTGTGGTATATTATCGGTTTAGCGAATGAAGCATGGACGTATTCGAAAAATGGTATTGGAGTCTCCATCATTCCGTTGAGCCTCATTGCAGGCAATACTTACAAGCCGTCTACTGACGGCGCATATACCTATACCGGCTATTTCCAGGCAAGTAAAGGATTTAAGATAGTGAGCGGCAAGGAGAGCGACATGGGCACATGGCAAGTTCAATGGGGAAGCGCTGACGGGAGCATTACCAATTTGGTGTTTAAAGACGGCGGTTCTAAAAATATCAACGTCCCTGCAGACGGATATTACACCATTAAGTTAGATGCCACTGTTACTCCCAATACATGTACCATTGTTCCGGCTACAGTTCATCCAGTCGGTTTTAACCGGATAGGGTTGATAGGCGAATTTAACGGCTGGGGCGGCGATGTTTTTCTTACGCCATGCGATGCCACTTTGGGAACCAACAACCATATTTGGTACCTGCAAGGCTATACCTTTGCAGCAAACTTTACGCCTCCAGTAGGGAATGGTGGTTGCAAATTCCGCGCTAATGCCGACTGGGTAACTAATTGGGGCGCCGGTGTCTTCCCGTTTGGATTGGGAACCGGCGGGGGAACCAATATTCCATTTGAGGCAGGAACCTATACCGTAGTATTTAATGACATTGACGGTTGTTTTTATTTTATGAATTAAAACCTTTGTGGAAACACGGAGTATTACCGTGTTTCCTCATTTTGAATAATAAAGATTGAGTGTTTTAACAATTAACAGTTTACCCATTATGAAACGTTTATACTTTCTTATGGCTATTTTTGCCGTTTTTACCCTTTCGGCTCAAGTAGTAACAACAAATCCTACTATTGTTGTGCAACAAACGGGAGTGGGAGTTACCATTACGTTTAATGTTTCGTCAATAACCGCTTTAGCCGGCAATCCTGGACCTCTTTATGTGCACACTGGAGTGCTTACTACGGCAAGCGTTGGAAGCGGCGACTGGCGATATGTGTTTACGCCGTGGCCCACCGGCACTAACGGCGCAACAGCCAACACAGCAAAGAATCAGCTTACTGCGGCAGGCACGAATATGTGGACATTGACGATTCCGGACCTGAATACCTATTATGGCATCACGAGTGGAGAAGTTATTACACAGTTAGCCTTTGTAGTGCGTACTGCCGACGGTTCTAAACAGAGCGCCGACCTGTTCGTACCGGTGTATCCGCCCGGCTTGAATGTATCCATAACCTCTCCGGCAAATAATACGCTCATCACGGCAAGTGCGGCGACAACCTCCATTACGGCGTATGCCTCCAATGGCGGTCAGTCGTGTACGACCTCTATTTATGTGGGCGTTACCACTAACTCCAATATAACCGGCACAACTCCTGTCGGCTCAGGAACCAATACGGGCACAACCCCGATAACCGGATCTTATGTGTTCAACACTGCCGGCAGTTATTATATCATTGCAAAGACTACCTCAGGGAGCCTTAACAAGAGCGATACATCGTATGTGTGCGTTGCCTCTTCGACTCAGCAAACTGATACTCAGCGTCCGCCAGGGTTGAAGGAGGGAATCACCAAGAATCCTGACGGCTCGGTTACTTTTTGCCTCTCGCTGGCAGTTCCTGCCGGAGGAGCTGTAGGAGGAGCTACCAAGGTCTATTTGCTGGGCGATTTCAACGGCTTCAGGCTGGATAACAGCTATCTGATGAACAAGGATATAGAAGGCGCTACTGTTGCTACAAATCCAAACGGAGAGAATACCTATTTCTTTTGGATAACGATTCCGGGGCTTGACCCGAACACAGAGTATGCCTATCAATATTATGTAACGGGGTTAACTAATGCCACCAATAATAACGCTTCCGTCAGAGTAGGCGACCCGTACTGCGAAAAAATTCTTGACCAGAGCAACGATAAATATATTAATCAGAACTACACCATTTATCCTAATTTAAGGGTCTATCCCTCTGCTTTGGCGAGTGGCATACTTTCCTGTTTTAAGATTAACGACCAGCCTTATCAGTGGCAGACAACAAGTTTTACGCCGCCCAACCAAAATGATTTGAATATTTACGAGATGCTTTTCAGAGATTTTACCCCCGAAGGCTCCGTACAGGCTGCCATCGGAAAATTGGATTACTTGAAGTCGCTGGGTATCAATGCAGTAGAATTAATGCCAATTATGGAATTTGACGGCAATAATAGCTGGGGTTATAACCCGAATTACTACTTTGCTCCCGACAAAGCATACGGCACAAAGGCAGACTATCAGCAATTTGTGGATGAGTGCCACAAACGCGGCATCGCAGTGATTCTGGACATTGTGCTTAACCATACATGGGGATTAAGCCCTTATTGCATGGTCTATTGGGATGCCACCAACAACCGTCCGCTTTCCACCAACCCCTACTATAATGCAGTTGCTCCGCATCCTTACAGCGTGGGCAACGATATAAAACACAGCTCTCCGTCTGTGAAAGTATGGCTGAAACGCGCGTTGCAATTTTGGCTGACAGAATATAAAGTAGACGGCTACCGCTATGACTTGAGTAAAGGTTTCACGCAAACTTCGAGTACGGACGCCACGGTGAGCAATTACGACCAGGCGCGGATAAACAACATCGAGGCATATGTGGATGCGGTGAAGGCTGCCAATCCCAACGCATACAATATTCTGGAGCATTTCTGCGCCGGTAACGAGGAAGATGCGCTGGCAGCGTATAAAAATACGATGTTGTGGCGCAATATGAACTATGCTTACTGCCAGGCGGCAATGTGCATGCAGGCCGGCAGCGATTTTTCGGGAATGGTAGGGACTAATCGCGTAGGGTATGCCGAAAGCCATGATGAATACCGCATGGGATATAAGGCTATTACATGGGGAAGCGCCACAAATATAGCGAGCGAAATGCAGCAATTGGCTGCCTGCGGTGTCTTTGTTTTCATGGAGCCGGGGCCGCGCATGATGTGGGAATTTGGCGAATTGGGCGCCGACTATCAATCAAAAGATGCCAGCGGCAACAATCTTATGGATCGCATGCCTGCGCTATGGGGTAACCTGAACGTTCCCGAACGGGTGCAACTGCATGACGTGTATACAAAAGTGCTGAATTTCAGGCAACAATATAGCAGCTTGTTTATCAATCCCACGACGTGGAATTGGCAAGTATCTCAAAATGACTGGGCGAATGGAAGACGTATCTTTTTGCAAAACAGCGACATTACTGCCGTAGTGGTGGCTAATTTTAATTGCAGCAATACCGTAACTTCCTATCCCGCTTTCGGACAGACGGGCACATGGTATGAACTGCTTTCGGGATCCACCCTTAATGTAACCGACCCGAATATGACGTTAGCGCTAAGCCCGTCAGATGTGCGGATTTATACCAACGTAATGGTTAGTACCAACATAAAGAATGTAACAAAGGCTTCGGTAATGGTCTATCCCAATCCGGTAGTCGACTACCTCTATATTTCGGGAGGTAACGCCGTAGCCATTGAAGTGGACGCCATGACGGGAGCGCGCATGCTCAATGAACCGGTGAGCGGCAATGCAGTGTTGCTGACTTCATTGCCTGCCGGAATCTATGTCGGTAAAATTACTTTTAGCGACGGCTCTTTGAAAATTGTAAAGATCAGTAAAAAATAAAAGAAATCTCCCCTCCCATCTCCCTCTTTTGGAGAGGTTGAGGGAGGCTTTAATGGACTGTAAAGAAATAAACGATACATTTAATGAAGTATATTGCATGAATTCAGTTATTTATATGTATTGCTATATTGTTTATTATCTTACAATGCCTAAGGAGGGCTTGGCTTTGAAGGTTATGGTTAAATCGCAAATAACAATTAAAGATATTGCGCGGGCGCTGAATGTGTCTGTGTCAACGGTTTCGCGTGCCCTTAACGATAGCCCCGATATTAGCGTAGCAAAAAAACGAGAGATAAACGAGTATGCCGCGGAGCATCATTACAAGCCTAATTTGTTGGCACAAAGCATAAAAAGGCAACAAAGCAATAGCGTAGGCGTTATTATTCCTCAACTAACCCATCATTTTTTTGCTTCTGTAGTGGAAGGAATTATGGATGTAACAGAAAAAGAGGGCTTTAACGTTCTGCTGTTTCGCACGCTCGACCATTACGATAAAGAGGTAAGCAGCGTAAAGCAGTTAATTGCCTCGCGCGTGTGCGGAGTGCTTGCCTCAATGGCTAAGGAAACAGTTCATTTTGAACACTTTAAAGAGTTGGTCGATCAGGCTGTGCCGATCATATTTTTCGATCGTATTTGTGTGGACATTCCGTCGAACAGAGTGGTGATAGACGATTATACGGGCGCTTTTACGGCTGTAGACTATTTAATCAAAACGGGGTGCCGACGGGTGTCATTGTTCTGTTCGCCGTTGAATTTGGAAATATCCAAAAACAGACGGTTGGGATATATGGATGCCGTGAGCCGTAACGGATTGCGTGTAGATCCTGCACTGATAAAGATTTGCGATGATTATGAGAGCGCCATGCCGGTAGCTGTAGAGATGTTGAAATCGGAAAACCGTCCGGACGCTTTTTTTGCGGTGAATGACGAAACGGCTTTGGGTATTTTGCATGCAACCAAACAGTTGGGTTTTAAAATACCCGATGAGGTGTCGATATGCGGTTTTACAGACGGTTTTGCCGCCATTGCCTCCGATCCGCAGTTGACCACTGTCGTACAAAACGGAACCGATGTGGGACGAAGCGCTATGGAGTTGCTGATTGAGCGGATTCAAAAGAAAGATAACACCCCGTTGATAAAAAATAAGATTATCAAGACAAAATTGATTGTGAGGGAAACAACCCGCTAACACGGGTTCTTCTATAGATGTTTATATTATTTATTATTTAATTTTTAAAAAATTACGATTATGAAAAAAAATTTCTTTTTATTTACCATTGCTTTTTTGGCAATGAGCGTGAACTCTGCTTTTGCAGATACTAATTGGGGAGATTCAGGAGTATCTCTTACAATTAATGGAACTACTTCAACATATTGGTTGGGAGGAAATTATAATAATCCTAACAGGGTTTTTAATCATTATGATAATGCATGGGTTAATTCACCTGTGGGTGCGTTGCCTTCTATTGGCATTACTCCTACAACTACAATTGGATTAGGAGGCATTATTTATGGAGCATATTGGAATAGCGACGCTCCTGATGTTAGCAAAATGATGCTTTATTATCGTATTGACGGTGGCAGTTGGATTGCAGTTCCTATCGATCAAAATGACTATACTGCAGGGAATAATTATGAATATGTATCATCATCTCCTGCCAGCATTAACGTTTCAGGGTTGAGTAATGGTCCTCATACATTAGAAGTGGTATTGGTAAAAGCAGCGACTCTAGCCGGTCTAACTATGATGACACCTGCTGCTACCAATAATGCCGGTTTACCATACGATGCCAGCGCTTCTGGATATTCAGCAACGCTTACTATGACAGGTCAAGTGGCAACCGGCGTACCTTCTGTTGCAGCAAACAATTCCGTTACAGTTCAGGGCAACAATGTAATAGCTAACTTTGAAGGCGCCGCTACGGTACAGATAGCATCGGTTGCCGGTCAGCTTGTTGTAAATACTACGGCTACGAATGGTTTTGTAAAGACATTACCGGCAGGTGTGTATGTAGTAAAAGTAAACGGCAAGGCAACAAAAGTGATGGTTCCGTAAGACCTCACCCCCTGCCCCCTCTCCAAAGGGCGAGGGGGAAAATCTGCAATAGAATAGTTCAGTGAGTATTGCAGATTTTCTCCCCTCCTTTGGAGGGGTAGGGGGAGGCTTAATCACCGGTAAATGATATGTTTTGTATGTGTCGCTTATCGGTGATTTTTTGAAGAGGCAAATAGTGAAATAGCTTATAGTTATTGTTTACTTTTAAATTTTTTATGTAATGAAAAAACTGATTCTTTCTTTTTTTGTTATGGCAATGAGCTTGAATGCTTTTGCGCAATTAGCAGATCCTAACGTGTTGTATTTGAGAGGCGATTTTAATGGATGGGGTACTACCGATCCGTTGAATTATACTCCAAATGGTTCAAATTACAATTTTTGGATTGTAAAGTCATTGACAGCATCCATGACCAATGGTTATAAAATAGCCAACAGCACTTGGAGTTGGCAATATGCAAACAATGCGGCATTTACCCTGCCGGCAGGATTTACGTCGCTTTTATGTCGTTGGCAATATACAAATTTGGCAATTGGAACAGGTACTCTTGCAGTGGCTACTCCTATTCAGGTGAAAAACGGGCTGTTTTATGTAAAAGTTGGTTCGAATCGTTACCCAATGACAGCAGGGTCTAATTTTACCTATACGCTATCTGCTTTATACGTCCCCAATGCTTCTACATGGTCAATAGTGTATGATGATAATACAGGTACGGAAAAAGTTGCTTACAGCGGAGGTTCTTTTACCAATGCAGGTTCAAATGTTACAGCAAGTTTTTCGTTTGACTTTGGTTCTGTAACCGTGAGTGGTGCAAAAACGTCAGAAGTTGTTACTGCAAGTTACGAGTATCAAATTAAGGTAGGCAGCGATGTGGTGCTAACCGGAATGACGGGCAATCAATCCGCTTCATACATTGTGCCTTGTTCTGCGCCTCAATATACGATAGAAAGAAGAGCGGCTGGTTCTTCCGATGTATATACTGTGGTAAATACGGTTGATCTTACTCCGGAACAGCGCGGCTGCGAAGTTACGTTTGCCTTTAATTTTGCCACGCAAAATGCCACATTGACGTCAAATTATTCGAAAGTATTGGAGTTCAACGGGCAAGTGTTGTCAACGGCGGATAATTGGATGCCTATTAATTCCGATCCTTATCCCTATACACTTGTTACGACTACCAACGGATGTTCGGAAACTGTTGCAACTGATTTCGGTCAAATAACAGGGTATGCCGGAAATCAAGCAAATATTCATGCCGACGCTTCAGGAAATCTTGTGGTATTTACCCCTGTTTTTAGAGTGGACTACAATGACGGAACAGGTACCTGGCCTTCGGTCATTTTTACTCAGGATGCAACAGACCCGACTAAATTTACGGCAATTCTACATTTAACATCCACATTGGGAACTCAACAATGTTGGGTCGGATATAACAATGGCGTGGGAACCGGAATCCCAGGTTGGGGTAGCGCAGGAGCAGGTCAAAGTGCAACTGTTAATATTAATGCAATACCGGGGTTAGGAAGTGTTACCGGAGATGCAGCAGGAACAAATATTAAACTGACGGTATACACTACCGGAACAGGAAATAATTGGGGTGTAACCGGAGAATTATCTACCGAACCTGCGATAACAGGAGGATGGTTTGATGACTATTTTACTCTTAATGGCACCATTTACGCAATAGGTGGAAACCAAATTGCTAATCCTACTGCTACTAATTTTCAGGGTGCAAACTTAGGGGTAGTTACGGCATTGACATTATCTTCTATGAATATGTCTGCATGGAATAGTGTAGGCGATATATCTCAGATGTGGTTTAATTGCCTTATTTATGATACGAATACAAACACTGAGGTTGCTGTGATTCCCGGAATACAGTTGGCTCAACAGCCTTTTGATGCCGCCAATCCTAATAATTTTGTGGGCGCTTGGACAGGCAGTCAGGATCTTCTTTCAGGGATAACACCATTTTTAAATACAACAGATACCTATCAGTTACGAGTGTGGATATGGAGAAATGGAAGTGATGCTCCTGCCAGCGATCCGGGAAATGTGTATCTGAATTATTATGGCAGTAATTTTGCAGCTACTTTCACATTGGGTAATCTTGCTACCGCTATTCCTGCTGTTCCCGCAAACAGTTCGTCCGTTACAGTGCAGGGTAACAATGTGGTAGCCAATTTTGAAGGCGCCGCTACGGTACAGATTGTATCGGTTACAGGTCAGCTTGTTGTAAATACTACGGCTGCGAATGGTTTTGTAAAAGCTTTGCCGGCAGGTATGTATGTAGTAAAAGTAAACGGAAAAGCAACGAAAGTGATGATTCCGTAAAAAGCCTCTCCCCAATCCTCCCCACAAGGGAGGGAAGGAGAAAAATCTGTTTTACCACAAAGAACACTAAGGGAGACACAAAGTTCGCAAGATGAAAAATATTGATATTCAAACATTTGTGTTCTATTGATGTTTCTTTGTAACCTTTGTGGTTAAAGATTTTTTAGTTTTCACACAACCTCATGAAGGAGGATGAAGGGAGTTTCAAGAATTTTAATCACCGATAAATGATTGTTGTATTATGTCACTCACTTATCGGTGATTTTTTGAATGATTTAACAACAGCCATATCTTATTGATAGAGTAGAAAATGAATAAACAACCTTGTGTACTGCATACTGTGTACTGCATACTGAGTACTTTCTGTGGAAAGAAACCGGCAGTTGCGTTACTGTTCTTTTTTTGCTTCACCGTTTCTTCTCTTTTCGGGCAGGTATATACCACTTATCTGTGGCACATGGATCAGCCGGTCTATTGGGGCGAGCGTAGCGCCAAAGACAGCAACAAAAAGCAATATGTACAGGAGTCGTATTATTTGAAGAATAACGGAGGCAATACCTATCCGGGTAGCGCAGTGGCGCATCCTGAAGACGATCTTCAAGGAATATTCGGCAAAGCCGACAGAGTAAACGCCTATCAAACAGCGCCGCGCGATGCCGTAAACGCTATCAGAGGGCTTAACGGCGAAGCGGGCGCACAGGTAAGCATCTCCGGTGGCTTGTTGGAAAACATACAGTCGCTGGCAGCGACGGGTCAGCAATGGGGTTACGGCGCGCAGTGGTGGACGGCATACCGTGAGGCTGCGGGGTGGAAAACCACAGGCGGTTTTCCGCGGTTAGACATTGTGGCTTTTTCTAACGACCATGCCCTGTCGCCTTTAGTGAGCGAGCGGGTGTTAAAAAAAGAGATATTGGCGCATCAATACACGGTCAACAAATATTATGGCGCAGCAGCAGCCGCATCGCAGGGCTATTGGCCCGCAGAATGCTCCTTTTCCGAGCGCATCATCAAAGCGCTGAAAGAGTGCGGTATAAATTGGGTGATAGTCGCCAACAGTCATTTGGCACGCACCATGATCGATTATGTGCATCCCTTCAACATAAACGGCAACATTGACCCGCCCAACAAAGCGGACATCCTCAACATTAAACCCGGCAACAACTGGCAGGACGGCGCCATAGACGGACGCGGTTCTCATCTGGCTGCCCCCTTTTGCTATCAGGCTCACAAGGCTAAATATGTAGACCCTGCAACAGGGCAGGAATATTTAATAGACATCGTGCCGATGTGCAACTATCTGAGTTATGTAGATGGATATAGCGGCGCTAATGTGAGCGATGTGCAAAGCAGAGTGGGTCAATATAATGATAACTCGCACCCCTCTATCGTGCTGTTGGCACACGACGGCGATAATGCCTGGGGCGGCGGCTACAGCTACTATTACGAGGCAGTAAACAGTTTTTGTTCTGCCGCTCAGGCAGCGGGGATGGTGCCGACCACCATTCAGCAATTTTTGAGCGAACATCCTGTTCCGGCAGGCGACATTGTGCATGTGGAAGATGGCTCGTGGGTCAACCCCGACAGCGATTGGGGACATCCGCAATTTATCAAATGGCTGTGGCCCCTCTACACAAGCAGCTATCAATTCGACCCCAACGGTTGGACAGACGATGCCCGCAATTGGGCTGTAATCACTGCGTCCACCAATTATGTAGAAATGGCAGAAGATTTAACCGGTAATTTAAACATTCAAAATATATGCGAAGGCGGCGCAACCGCCAATGACGCTGAAAAAGCATGGCATTTTTTCTTCCCGGGTCTAAACAGCGGCTTTATGTATTACGGCGAAGCGGGCGATATGGAGGTAAAGCAGTCGTTATCGGGCAATATTGCCATTGATTATGCACAAAACGTAATTGACGCTCACCCCGGCGTTGACAATACGCCACCTACTGTTTTCATACCGCAGCGCTACCCCTACAACCCTGGCGGTTACAGCTTCGGACCCACAACCAACTATCAGAAAATCATCAACGGAACAGATTTTTCGGTGTGGACATTTGTGTATGACGTGAGCGGGCTATTGTCAGTAAAGCTGCATTACAGAGTGGATAATGACACGCTCAGCGCCACAAACAATCCAATATTGAATAATGACAATAAAACATACGCCGGAGGAGCTACCGTTGGCGCATGGCAAACAGTAGAGATGACGCGGAAACCGTTTGCTCCCGATCCGACAAATAATCCTAATCTTAACTATTTTATCGAGCCAAAAGCAAAAGCGGACTTTTGTTATGCCCAAATTTCCGGGTTCAAAAATAAATTGATCGATTACTATGTAGAGGCTACTGATACAAAGGGAAATATTTGCTCGTCGCCAATTCAATACGT
>JGI20166J26741_10505559_pt1 | contig 15838 bp, 10 predicted proteins | sample TergutCu122P5_FD_26741 | JGI IMG/M metagenome (IMG submission 26741)
CACTAAAGATGCCGTGATGATGGTGGAGGCCGGCGCCAAGGAAGTGCCGGAAGAAATCATGCTGGAAGCAATCATGACCGGCCACGAAAAGATTAAGGAAATTGTGGCGGCCATTGAGGAATTCCGCCAGGAAGCGCTGCAAATGGGATTGGCCAAGGAGAAATTTACTCCCGAACTTGCCGTGGTGGAAGAAACGCTGGAGAACGCCGTTAACGACCGCGCCACTGAAGAAATCAAGGTCGCCTTGCAGCAGTGTATTGCCCGGCAACTCTCCAAACAGGAACGCGAGGAGATGCTGAGCCAGCTGGAGGATAAAATTGCCGCCGAACTGGCGGAAGTTTATCCGGAGCAGGAAAAAGCCATTATGGCGGTTTTGGAAAGCATTGAAAAGAAATTGATGCGCCGGTTTATCCTGGCCGACCGGGTGCGGATTGACGGCCGGGCTCTGAATGAGGTGCGGCCCATCACCGTTGAAGTAGGGATTTTGCCGCGCACCCACGGTTCCGGTCTCTTTACCCGGGGGCAGACCCAGGTGCTGTCCATTGTGACCTTGGGGGCTATTTCCGAAGAACAGATCCTGGACGGTTTAGGAAGCAACCAACCGAAGCGGTTTATGCACCATTACAACTTCCCGCCTTTCAGCACCGGTGAAACCAAGCCGATGCGCTCGGCCGGCCGCAGGGAAATCGGCCATGGCGCCCTGGCCGAACGGGCTGTCGAACCGATCATCCCCGAAGAGGAAAGCTTCCCTTACACCGTTAGGATTGTTTCCGAGGCGGTGGAGAGTAACGGTTCCACTTCCATGGGCAGTGTATGCGCCAGTTGCCTGGCCTTGATGGAAGCGGGCGTGCCCATTAAAGCGCCGGTGTCCGGAGTGGCGATGGGGCTGATTAAAGAAGGGGAAGAGTTTGCCGTATTGACCGATATCCAGGGCATGGAAGGCTTTTTAGGCGATATGGATTTTAAAGTGGCCGGTACCAGCCGGGGTGTGACAGCCCTGCAGATGGATATCAAAATAGCCGGTATTGACAAGGAAATACTGCGTACCGCCCTGGATCAAGCCCATGAGGGCCGGATGCATATTATGGGCAAAATGACCGATGTGATTCCCAAACCCAAGGACGACCTGTCGCCTTACGCGCCCAGAATCATTCAAACCAGCATCCACCCGGATAAGATTAGGGATGTGATTGGACCGGGCGGCAAAATTATTAAAAAGATTATTGAGGAAACCGGCGTGGACATTGATATTGAGGACGACGGCAAAGTATACATCGGCGCCGTTAATCCCGAAGCCGGCAAACAGGCGCTGGCCATTATCGAGAGTCTGACTGCCGATGTGGAAACAGGCGAGATTTATAAAGGCCGGGTCACCAGAGTAACGGATTTCGGCTGTTTCGTCGAGGTCATTCCGGGCGTACTGGGTATGCCGGGCAAAGAAGGTTTAGTGCATATATCCCAGCTGGCTTACGAACGGGTGGAAAAGACTGAAGATGTGGTTAAAGAAGGGGACATCATTGAAGTTAAGGCGATCGGCTATGACAATCAGGGTCGGTTGAAACTCTCCAAGAAAGACACGATGCCGGCGCCGGAAGGCTATGTACCCAGACCGGATCGCCCGCCCAGACCCAGGGAAGGCGGCAGGGAAAGAGACAGCCGCCGCCCCTTTAACAGCAACCGCCGCCCGCCAAGCAACAGAAGTTAACGCGAGATAACAAGAGATAAGCACCCCGATACGGGGTCTTATTTTTTTGTTTGATAAAAGGGAAAATATAGTTATCCATAATACAGGCTCTCATTTAATCAAGAGTGTAGATAGGAATAACTTCCGGCTGCCGGCGCTATGGACCCACAGTTGAAGCCGCTCCGGCAGAGAAAAGCAACTCTTGATAAAGGCTTAGATAAGCTGCCCGTTCGCGGGTAAAAGTGTATTGTTCCTGGACCAGCTTTTGCGCTCTTTGCCCCATTTGCTCCGCTGAGCCGGGCTGGCTTATAAATCTGGCGCCATAAAAGCTCAATTCTTCGGGACTGGCGACATAAAATCCTTCGTTGCCGGCGGTAATCAGGCCCCGATTACCGGGCACGGACCGCAATAGACACGGAATGCCCAGGCTCATAGCCTCCAAAGCTCCCTGGGGCTGTCCTTCGGACTTGGAGGTGTTGAGCACCACATTCCCTAAGCTAAGTATGCCGCTCATGGCCGGGTGAGGAAAAGAGCCTAAATAGCGGATCCAGGGCTGATCCTGCATTTCCTTTTGGATTTGCCCAGCATATTCCGGTTCCAGTATTTCTCCCACCAAGACCAAGCGCACTTGGGGAAAGTTTTGGGCTAAAGGGGTTAAGCCCTGGATAGCAAAACCGATATCCTTGATTGGGCGAAAACCGCTGGGTAAGAGAAAGACAAAATCATCCGGCTGTAACCCCCATTGCTCCCGGGAACAGGGCTCGCCCGGCGGTAAATAAACTCCTTGCGGGATAACCGCGATTTTATGACTCCACTGGGGATAGGCGGCCTGGAGTTCCTGATGGAAATCAGGGTGAAATACCACAATCCGCCGGACGGCCTGCAATGCCCGGAGTACTGTCTCTGCCGCCGGCCGGTGTAAACCTTGGCCGGGCGGTAATGAACGGTGGTTTAAATCCTGACGGCCTAAGTCCTGGTTCAGGTCCGTGCCGGTGGCGGTTAGTACCAAGGGTAAAGAGCTCAGTTCCGGAACCGCGGCTAAAACTTCTCCCAAATACCGGCCGTGAAAGCCGTGGACCAGGGAAAAATCCTGTTGCCGTAAAATATTGCGCAGTTGCTCCGGCCAGTTTGCTGTTTCCAAAGAGAAAATCTGTACTTTGATTCCTTTTTCCCGCATTCCCCAAGCCAGTCTGGCCACGGTGCGGCTATTGCCCCGATGTGCTTTATAAAACGGAGTAATCATCAGGATTGACTCCGGCAGCGCTTGACTATACATGCTTTTCACTGTTTATCCGCCTAACTGATCTGCTAAATTTAGTTAAAGGTCTTTAAAAATTTGTAATCAAAGAAGTTTGCAGCTCCAGTAGCTGAAAACATTCGCAATAGGCGCCTTTACCGGTCATAATGCCCCGGTAGCGATTCAATCCTTGCACTGCTTCTTCGTAAGGGAGCAGGGCTGTTTGAGAACTATGAGCCCGCACAGCCCGCCGCTTTTGGTCAAAAAAATCCGTAATATCTTCAGTATAATTGACCGTTTGAAGCGGAGTCAATACTTCGTAGGTCAATAAAGCGTCTACCGCCCACGGGGTCGCGCCGCATTGGAGGAACCAAGGTCCCTTTGCCCGCCGGCAAGCCTCCCGGACGATAGCAAAAGCCTGGCGGTGGTCCCGGGGTTCTTCTTGGGCATGGCTTACGTAAACCATATGGGGTTGGTGCTGTCTGATCAAGGCCACACTTTGTTCTATGGTATCATTGTCGTAACTTAAATAGCCGTCAGGGTAACGGCAGAAGATTGTTTCGCTAACCCCCAATACCAGGGCCGCAGCTTTGGCTTCAGCTTCCCGGCGGGCCGCTAAAGCGGGAGAAGACTGCTCCAGGCTGCCCGCTCCCCCTGAAGTTAGATAAACCACCTTGACCATATTTCCTGCTTGGACGTGCTTGGCAATACTTCCCCCGCAGCCCAGCACATCGTCGTCCGGATGGGGAGCAAACACTAAAACCCGTTGCTGCATTAATTTCTCTCCTCGTAATTTATTCAGCCCCATATCATGATGGTAAAGGGCGCCACTATGGCACGATCAAAAGTCTCCGCCAAGGGTTTGGGCGCAGTTTCCCCGGCCCAGACAGGTAAGCTTCCGGCCCAAAACAAAATAAGAGCTAAAGTTAGGCTCTTAAATATTCTTTTCATTTAATCAGGCTCCTTGGGTCAGTTGTTTTTATATTCTCACCTTAGTTAGGTGCACAAAACATGTTGCTTTATTATACCTAATTGTTTACGGTGGCAAAACCCTTGGTGTTAGCCCACATCCGGTTGAATTCGGCCTGGTAGGCAAGGGCCAAGGTTGGATTATTGATCACCACAAGGTTTTCATCGTTGCGGCTGTCTGCACTTACGGTATAATTGAAGGAGCCGGTGGTCACTATCTTGTCATCAACAATGGAAACTTTCAGGTGCATGAGACCGGAATGGGTGTTTTCTTTGACCGGTATCCCGGCGCTGATAAACTTCGCAATCATCTGCCGCTGGGTTTTATTGCTGGCCAACTGGCTTTTATCCGTGATCACCCTTACCTGGACCCCGCGTTTTTTGGCGGCGAGAATACCGTTTGCAATGTCCTTCTGGGTAAGCGAGTATATGGCCACATCCAGCGTTTGTTGCGCCGTAGCGTATTGATCGGTTAAAAGTTTTACCGTGTCGGACGGCGCAGCCGCATCCGAACGGGGAAAGATAACCCGAATGTTATTGTCCGGGATAGCTGCTTGGCTGACAGCCGTTGGTCCGGATGGCCCGGAGCTGGGCAGGACGCCTGGGTCGGCTAAGATGTTAAAGGCGCCGAGAAATTGATGCATTGATGTAGGAACGGCCGGAAAGGCGCCGGTAGCCTGCTCATAGGCGAAAATTAAGTATAAGCAGGCGATTAAAGCGAAAATAGTTACGGTCCAATGGGATAACCTCTGGGATGACTTCTTCATTTTTATGCTCCTTCTGCCCAATATCAACTGACAATTGATTCAGCCAACTAACCATTTGTTTATCTGCTAATTTACTATATTGTAAAGATAATGTGCATAGCTGTCAAAATATTTCCCAGCGCCATAGCGGTCTTCATTCAGCTGTCTGTGTGGCGCTGTTCCGGGCGGCAAAACAGGTTTTTGTTTATGCGTTACTGTTCGGTATCAAGCCGGCCCGTAAAGTTATTAACCGTGCGCTCATGCTCTCCGAGAAATCGCTTACGGTTAATAACTTTACGGGCCTGGGCTAGGGTACTAACAAACGTTGCATAGTATCGAACCTCGAACTTCGAACATCGAGTAAACCGTGCGCTCATACTCTCCGAGAAATCGCTTCCGGTTAATAGTTTTGCGGGCCTGGGCTATGAGTATGAACAAACATGTGAACAGTAACCAGTGGGCCAAGTCCTGGCAGAAATGAACATGACGGGGAAAACGGGCATAATAATGGGGATGACCGTTGTTGACGGCAGCCGGATGATTCTTTTCCGGATCGTGTAACAGAGAGGATTAGCAAACTTATGTTGGAAAAACTGCGCCAGACATTGCACCTTTTATCCGGCTTGCCGATGACCATAGCGGGGGGGCTGTTTCTTGCCTGCAGTTTGCTGCTCACACTTACCAAAACAGGTACGCCGGTAGATCCCGGTTGGGTAACGGTCTTGATCTCCGGTTTGCCGATTGCCTATGCCGCCAGCAAGGAATTATTTGGGGAAAGGCAAATTACTTCCGAACTGCTGATTACCATCGCCATGATTGCCTCAATCACCATTGACCAACTGTTTGCGGCGGGTGAGATTGCGTTTATCATGGCTATTGGCGCGATATTGGAAGAGAAAACAATCGCCCGGGCCCAAAAAGGGTTGAAAAATCTGCTCAGCCTTGCTCCGGTCCAAGGGCGCAGAATTAACGGGGCGGCTGAGGAAATGATCCCGGCCGAACAAATCAAGGCGGGGGATGTGCTGCGCGTATTGCCCGGCGAATCAATTCCCGTGGACGGCGCCATAGTTGGCGGCGACACCTCGGTGGATCAATCGATTATGACCGGCGAATCTTTGCCGGTGGACAAAACAGTTGGCGACAGCGTGTACTGCGGTACGATTAACTGCTTCGGCGCCATTGACATTAAAGCGACTAAGGTTGGCGAGGATTCCTCGCTGCAAAAACTGATTCACTTGGTCCGGGAAGCGGAAAAGAACAAAGCGCCGATGCAGCGTATTGTTGATCAATGGGCAGTCTGGCTGGTGCCGATAGCGCTGGCGATTGCCGTTATTACATATCTGCTGACCAGGGATATTACGCGAGCGGTTACGGTGTTGGTCGTATTCTGCCCCTGCGCACTGGTTTTGGCTACGCCGACCTCGATCATGGCGGCTATCGGGCAGGCCGCGAAGCACGGGGTGGTCATCAAGACCGGCGAAGCGTTGGAACGGATGGGTAAAGTGGATATCGTGGCTTTTGATAAGACTGGGACCATTACCCAGGGCCATCTGGCGGTCAGCGACGTGGTTTCCTTGGCTCCGGATCTGACAGACAAAGAGCTGCTTGCCTTTACCGCCTCGGCCGAATCCCACTCGGAACACCCGCTTGGTAAGGCGGTGGTAATCTATGCCCATGAACAGGGGATACCGCTAGAGCCGGTTGAGAATTTCAAAATGCTGCCGGGCAGGGGGATTAGCGCATCGGTCAAAGGGCGGCAAGTGCTGTGCGGCAGCGGCGCCTTTCTGCAAGAAAACGGCGTTGTCTTTGACGCTGACGGGACGGCGGTCATAGAGAGGCTGCGCAGCCAGGGTAAGGCGATTATCCTGGTCGCCAATGACGGTAAAGGCAAAGGCATTATCGCTTTGTCCGATACATTGCGCGCCGCGGCACAGGGCATGATTCAGGAACTTAAACAAACCCGTACCGACGCTGTTCTGCTGACCGGCGATCACAGGCAGACGGCTGATTACTTTGCGGAGCAGGTGGGTATCACATCCGTTTACGCCGAGCTGCTTCCCGCTCAAAAGGTGGAAAGAATAAAGCTGCTGCAGCATGACGGCCATAATGTTTGCATGATTGGAGACGGCGTTAACGACGCCCCGGCGCTCAAAACGGCAAACGTTGGCGTGGCGATGGGCGGTATGGGCGCCGATATCGCTATTGAAGCCGCCGACATTGCTTTGATGGGCGATGATATAACAAAAATCCCCTACTTGAAACGTTTGTCAAACGCTACGGTCAGGCTGATTAAGCTTAATATTTCCCTGTCGATGTTGATCAACCTGGTGGCCATTGTCCTTTCGGTTCTCGGTTTCCTTAACCCGGTTACCGGCGCTTTGGTGCACAATGTGGGGTCGGTGCTGGTGGTGCTGAACGCCGCCCTGCTGTATGACAGGAACTATGTTTTTTAGCCGATGCACACGTATCCTTACATAATGCTTGTTTCTTTGGTTTCCAGTGTGTATTCCGGCAGCGTTCGGTTAGTGGTTTTGACAATGTTAAACCGGCAATGTGTGTTTAAAGATTCATTATTGACAATACATCAAAATTGCTGTACTATTTTGATACAGCAATTTTGATGTATTTATTATTTGAAAGTGGGAAACCTGTGGATATACATGACTATACTACAGCAGGCGGCAAGAACTTAATAAAAGAATACATCAGTACGAGGCCAATGGATGAACGGCGCGAAATTTATAAGATGAGGCACGATATAATATTAAACGGCTTTGCGGCATTTCAACAGCTTAACACAAGGCAGCTAAAAGGGAAGCTGTATGAAATCAAATACAGCGATAATAGAATCATGTATATCATAAGGGATAGCGACAATGTTTATTTTCTCCATGCTTGTCAAAAGCAGAAAGGCAAAGCCGAAAAATATGAGCTTGCAACGGCAATTAAGCGAGCGAAAGAGCTTGACTTAAAACTATAAGGAGGCGTTAAATATGCCTTTTACAAAAGTTGACCCGCTGGCGGAAATAATAGAACTTCAAGAGATGTTTAAAGATGACCCGGAAGCAAAAGAGATGTTTCATCAATACGAATTGGCACACAAAGAAAATTTAAGACTTAAACAGGAAGAACTTGAATTAAGGAACAGGCTTGTAGAGTATAGAAAAGAAAAGAATATTACCCAAAAAGAACTGGAAACTAGAACAGGGTTAACGCAACAAGCTATTTCCAGATTTGAAACAGGAAGCGGCGGGAGTATCAAGACGATATTAAAATATGCCGATGGTATAGGCTGTAAATTGGTACCGCAAAGCAAGTAAGGGTGTTTCCAATTTGGATCGTCACCAGATCCAGAGAAACAGATGGCCGCTGCTCGCCAAACAACATAAGTTAGAGTTAGATAAACACCCCGCACGGGGTCTTATCTTTTATAAAATGGTTTTCAAATGGTGATAGAACTGACATAATAAATAAGCTGGCTGAATTTTAATTGAGGATTTTTGTATAAATAGTTGTACTGATTGGGGAATATGGTAAAATATATCTATGAAGCTAGTCAAAAAGTTTTATATTAGCACAAGTTTTTGTGTAAAAGGAGGCTCGAAAATGGGTGATGCATATCCGTCCGATAACATGAGGCGGTTCTGCAAGCTTTTGATTAACCCCGATTTGCGCAGTATTATGGGTCGGGAACTTGAAATTTATGTGGGTGGTTTTTTAACGGATTTGTCCATGGAAATTAACAGCCATGTGTTGTTCCTTTGCCCACTAAAGTGTAAAAATATTGATAAAGTTGGTATTGAGGATATTGATATTATTAATGATTATCTAAACGAGCACGGGAATAAAAGCGACAGTGAGTATGATAACAGCAACCCACTGATTAAGACCAGCCCTTTGTGCAAAGGGCTGCGGGGTGGAGTATGGGTTGATCTGCCAAAGCGAGAGGACGCCAGTATTACACCTTTGTGTATTGCTCAGGACAAGAGAAAGACATTGGAACTCATGCAAATCATGAACAGCAATGGAGATTGGCAATCAAAGGGGTTTCGGCAAATAGGATTGCAGCTGCCAATTGATATTGACAGAGAAAAGAATGGACGGGAAAGTCCGATAAAGGTAACCTGCTATAGCTATCAATGCGCTATGACAAACTTAATTAAGTGGATTATCCCGATTTATATTGATCAAAAATGTCACGGCGCTTTGATTAGCGGTCAATTTGCCGAGTCTGATTGGGTAGTCCCAGATGATTTACACCGGCGGATCGGGTTAACGGATCCGCCGGAGGGCTGGTCTGAGTTTTTGCAATTCGTAACAAAAGAAGATTTTCAACGGGAGCCCCAAGACAAATTTAATGATTTCCTTACTAAAGTAGTCCGTTTTCAGGATTTAATCAACAGTTCCTATCAAAAAAATTTTACCCGGTTGGAGTCCCTGGTGCAGGAAGAGCTGCTGGACAAGGTTTGGGGCCGGGGGATAATGCTTTATCCCGAGGCCGACCAGTTGGAAAGTAAATTATCCGACATCTTGCCCCGTTTCCGTTTTACCAGGACCAATTTAATTGACAGTGCAATTATTTTAAAAGAATTGTTTGATTTGGAAAGTATGGTGGTTTTTAAACCGCGTAGCGGTTCCGAAGTGCTCGAAAAAATGAATGACACTTTCGGCGTTGTACTGGATCACGAACCGGTTAAACAACCTGACGACGATTTGCTCTTTGACCGTGAATTTCCAAAGTCCAATTATTATATCAATGCGGTCACCTTTGATAAGCCAGAAAACTGGCAAAGTGCTGGTAATTACGAAAAAATCTGGGTTCCTGAAGAGAAGATTAAAGATCGGCTGGTTTTTAAGCCGGTTCCAAAAGCTGCGGATGTGAAAATTGATGATTGGAGCCGCCGCGTTCTGGCTGTTTATGCTATTAAAAACAGTGAAAACACCTTGGTCGGATTTTTTTTTAGATTGAAGGATCGGGACAGCGCCATGAAACAAGAGATCTTAAAACAGTCTTTGATGCGGTTTTTTGAGCGTTTGAGCACCGTTTTTTTGGCTCAATGGAATACCTTGTGCGCTGAGTACAGCCGTTTGATTAACGAGTCAAGTAACGCTTATCTGCGACATGAACTGGGCCAAAAGCTAGCTGGCATGAATGATATTAGTGCGAAGTTAAGCTATTTTATAGACCAAACTGGTTTGCCCGGCGCAAGAGATGTGCGTAGGTCGTTTCCAAATTTACCGGATAAAGTAATCCAATTATTGGAGTATTTGCCGACTTATTGGCGGGATCAGAAAAATTACAACGATGAAATTAAAAAAATTATCAGTAATGTAAATGTGCTTATTGAAGAAGCGCGGCTTGAGAAAAAAACGTTTTGGCCCTATGAGAAGTTTTTATATCGCTTGTTGGCTATTTATAGGTGGGAAGCGGAACAACGGGGCAAAAAAATTATAGCCCCGGTAGTCAATCAAAGCGATGCAAAACGGCCCCAGCTGTATGCTGACTGGAAAAAACTAGAACAAGCAGTTAATAATTTGTTGCGGAATGCCTTGAAATATAGCTATGATTACACCAACATTTATTTGAACGCCCGTTTGTCTGAAAATGGCAAGAATTATGAATTTACGGTACAAAGCTATGGCTACGAAATTCCTAGGGATGAACGGGAATCTATTTTTGAGCTAGGTGTTAGAGGTAAACGCCATGTGCACAACTTGGCTGATGGTATTGGCTTTGGTCTTTTTATTGCCCGGCGGTTTGCGCAATTTCACGGTGGTGATGTAGAGCTGATTAGAACTGAGCTTGTTTCACCGCTCAATGTGCCGTTGATCCGTCCTTATTTGTCCATGAAAGCGGAATTTGCGGAATTTCAGGAAGAAAGCATTTTGCGTCAATGCCAGGAAGCGGACGAGAAGTTTCGCGAAAATGGCACCTACAATCAGGTGGTTAATGATAATCCCAAAGTAGATAAGCAAAAAGGAGTATATTACCTGGAATCAATCAGTGACGCCACTTATGTAAATGAGTTCAAACTTTGGATTCCTTATATTAAGGAGGGGACGCCATATGGAGGCGCTTAGAGTGCTTTTTGTCGAAGATAGCACCGATCCAATGCGGCTTATAGAAAATTTAGAGCGGTATGGCTGCCAGGTAGAACACTGCGCCCGCATTCGGGTGGCCCAACATTACGTAAAAAAGGAGCCAAGCTTTGGTCATTTTGATATTTTACTCCTGGATCTGGCCCTGGACAGTTATGACCTTCCCGGTGAGCTGCAAAAAGAGGCTGCCCAAACATTTGCCGGCTGGGTATTTTATCAATATATGATTGAAAACGAAACTTTAAAGCGCAATACCATTTTTTATACCGCCTACGCTGAAGAGTTTAAAGATAAAATTGGCGTTGCAGCCTATCAAAAGTTGCAGGTAGTGGAAAAGCAGGACTCCGCACACCTGAATAAAATAATCGCCGCTATCTATAAGTTGACCGGACAAAAGCTGGCTGTGAAAGGATGATGGGCTGATGAGTCAAATTTGTCCCAATACCAATATCGCCTGCGCCTATGGTTTGGAAATGCATTTGAAAGCTTGGGCGGACAGGTCTACCGAGGCGGGAATATTGTATGGGATTTGGCTTAATCATAAGGAATTGCTGTCCATACGTCTTGAGCCTATGCCACCAATGTTTCACCCTTACAGTGACCATAGCGCCGCTCACAGTCAAACCATTGTGCATACCATTAACCGTTTACTGGGTCCCAAACGAATTGCTATGCTGGGGGCCACCGATACATGGTTGTTGCTGGAGTGCGCCTATCGTCACGATTTGGGCATGAAGGTGAGTAATGATGAAAAGAAACAGTACGTGACCAGCCGGGATTATGATAAATTTATTAACCTGGTCAGACAAAGTCTTGACTATGCCAAGGACGAACGGGAAGCGGCCCAAAAGTTACGGGATATGCTGGGCCCCCTGCCAGAGGATACTATAGCCAACAGAACCGCGAAGCTGATTGATTATGGCAAGTATTTGGATTTGGTCTTATCCCTTTATTACCGTAAATATCACGCTGGCCGCTCTGAGCAGCTGATTAATAGCGAGCGGCGGCGGGAAATCCCCGACGACAACATTCCCGATCGGTTGTGGAATAATATTGGCAAGATCTGCAACGGGCATACGCAGCCACCAAAATGGGTGTTGGAGAATCTGGAACATTTTGAGCAAGGGTACTGCCAGGATATCTGTCACCCCAGGTTTGTACAGACCCTGCTGTGTTTAGGCGATTTGCTGGATTTAGATAACAATCGTTTCAACGTGTTTCAACAGGCTCTTTGGGGCGGCAGGCTGCCTCAATCTTCCCAAGCCCATTTGCTGAAACACAAAGCGGTGCAACATCTTTATATTGACAGTAATAAAATTGAAGTGGTGGCTGATCTTTACATGGAAGACCAGTCTCCGGAAATAATGTTCGGTTATTTAATGACCGAGGCTAAGGGTAAGTACAAGCAAAATGCCTATCAATTTTCGGAGCAACATAAACAAGCTACGGCCGAGAAAATTTTGCGCACCTTAAACGAAGCGAAGCCCCTGGTAGAACCTAGAGTGCTGATGGATTGGGAGGAACAGAGGCAAATCTACGACCGACAGGCCCATTTGCAACATGATGCCTGCCGCAAGTGCGCCGATTGGTTTAAGATGCTGAGAGAAGAGCTTGATTTTCTTGCTTTGCGCTGGTCTCAAATTGCACCTGTCGGTATGCCCGGGTCGGCCCCCCAGTTAACCTTGTGCAAAATTTTTTGGCAAGGGGCCGAAATGGACGAGGACACTATCAATTTGCGTTACTCTATTGGCCACAGACGAGCCGCTGGCATCATCCAGGGTACCGGTCTTTATGGTGATATTTCCACACATCCTGTCTACGTTGACTTTGCCATGCAAACCATTGATAAAGAACTGGTTTTTATCCGGGAATTGGTGCAGAATGCCATGGACGCCAATAAAATTCAATTGTTCCGTTTCCTGCGGGAAGGTCGTTATGGAGACGCTGTCATTTTCTTTGGCAACGACATGACCAAGTGGGATCCGGTAATCGTGTTGGGCCGTATTGATGATGTTATCCGCAATTTAAAGGTGGAAGTTCGGGTCTATTACAAAATGCCCCTTGATTATGGCGACATTGAGGATCGCCCGAGCGGCCTACCGGAGTTTAAGCCTTATCTGCGCTTTGAGGTACGGGATGTGGGCACAGGCATTGACGGGCATACCCTAAAAAATATGAGCAAAATCGGTGAAACCAGGGACAAGGAACTGCAGGCTGAAATTGATAAAATGCCGGCATGGTTGCGCCCGAACGGCTCTTTTGGTATTGGCATGCAATCGGTGTTTGGCGTGGTGGATGAGTTTAAGGCTTTGTCCGGTTCCCGTCTGGATCACAAACTAAGGGACTTGTTTTTCAACGGGGCCAAAAGCAGCGGGGAACTATTTGCGGCGGTGCGGGAAAGCGACCGGCACGCGATTATCAAATATGGCACCAGGGTATTTGTTGAGTTGAAAAACGAACGGGCCAAAAACGTTATTGACCGGTTATGCCCCAAGGGTAATCCTTTGGTTTTTAATTGCGACCTTCTTTTTCAGGAGATTCGCCGCCGGATTGTGCAAATGCTGGGCCGTGATTTGTTGCCCATTACGTTGCGGTTTTATGTAAATGATGTGGAAGTCCAAAAGTACCGCGAGCCATCGGAAGAAGGTACAAGAGGGAAACTCAACAGCGTATTTGAACCCCTCCTGCAAGCTGCTAAGTTGCTGCCATATGGTGCATATGATAAAAATTTGCGGATTGTGGATTATGACGCTACGGAGCAGCTGTTGGTGCTTAACGGCAAAGACGAGGAAAGTTTACGGATTGTGCATTATGACGCCGCGAAGCAGTTGGTGGTGGATATGGAGCTGGCGGATATGTTTTCCCCGCATTCAGCCGGAGCAGAGACTGGTATTGGTAAAACGCTGGACGAACGGGAGGGCGGAGAGAGTTCTTTGCGCCCGATTGATTTTTACTACCGGGGCATGCGTGTGCCCGGGGTGTATATATATAGAAGAATGCTGTATCCTTGTTGGGATATTAAAGCCTATGGCTATTTTAGCGAAGCGGAACGAGTTGTTGCTATCAGCCGGAACCAATTGTTACCCCATGTAGAACATGGTATTTACAGGAAAGTTGCGGCGGCAGCGGACAATGCGCTGGAAACTGTGTGGAAATGTCTCGCCAGAGGGGATTCTTTTATTCTTACCCCCGGGCGCAGGAATGCTCTGGCTCTTTCATTGCTTTACCATCAGGTGTCCTGCGCGTTAGGCGGTCAGAATCGGGAGCCGTATCATGCATTACTGAGCGGGTTGTTGAAGAATACGGATGCAACAATACCTGTTCTGGAGTACCAATATGGTGAATTGTTTGTAGCCCGGGCAAAAATGGCCATGGTGTTCGCAAAGGGGGCACATGCAAATTGGTATGTGAACCCTGGCCAGATGCCTTATACCAGTTCCCCGGGTTGTTTGGTTGATGAACTCTTTGATGACAAGGGTCCGGAGCTTATTGTGCAGGATATTTTCGCCCGCTATTTGTTCAGCCGCGGTTTTCGTTCCAGTGTGGCTGAAGTGACCGCCATTACTCGCGCTGTTCAAGAAGGGGAACTGGACTTAGTGTCGGTTTATCGTTATACGGAAGACATTAAAGATGCAGCAAAATGTTCGAAACAAGTATATCGAAAATTGATTGAAAACACAGTAAAACAAGCGCACAGTTGGATGGGCGATAGCGAGAAAGGCCTTTGGTTTCCTGTTCTGCTTCCTGTGGAACAGTTTGCTGGTCTTACGGTACCTTCTTTGAAAGTAAGGGATCTAACCCAAGATGGTTTCAATGTGGAGCATAGATATGTGCAGCTCTTCCACGGGAACTGTTTTGTGTCGCCCTTTACTAATGGGGAGATTGTGCGGCTGATGTCTCTGTTTGCGGCTTCCTTAACAAAAGCTAAGGAAGAAAATCTGCCTGCATATTACAGCCAAGAGATGATTGAAGAATTTATTAAAGGGCAGATGCAAACAATAGAAAAAGGTAAAGATTTGGGGCGATTGGCCGAATTTGTTGCTGATGTTCATAAGGCGAATTGGCCCGATCTTTCGGCCAAACAAATTTATCACGTTTACTATGACAGATATAAAGTCGTGGCAAAAAAACTGCTTGAAGACATTTTGAAAATAGGACATGAAATGGAGTTGCCCGTTTGATGGGCATATTCACTACCCAACATCCGCCATTTGCTGGGCCACGGGCTCAATACATCCGGTCTGCTTCAGTATTTTGATATGCGCTTGCCCATTTAGTAAGACGATACCGATTAGCGAACATAGGCATGGGGCAGACAGATTATTCAAGAATGGCCAGATACCATTCCAACTGTTCTATTATGTATTTTGCAACCATTCCCACCATTGTAGCGGCGGTTTTGTCTCTGTAATAGCTCTCAAAGCAAGAGTGATATATTTCAACCGCAGAGTCACCCCCCGTTACAAATAATGTACATTATTATTCAGTATTTTGACGCCTCATTTCCATAATTTTACTCCAAGTTTTGTTTTTACCGATGCCATCACCGATGCTTTTACCGGTGCGCTTGCCTTTTTTGTTTCCGCGTCAAATGAATAGCTATCGTCAAGAGGCACGATAATTCTAAATACATCACCGTCAATAAGCTGCGGGTCTTGGCCGGAATAGCGACGGCTATACTTGTACAGGTTTCTTACCCCGGAACCAAGCTCATCAGCCAAGCCGATATTACGGAAAAAAGCCGCGATAGTCGGATTCTTGGGATTTGGCTCGAAATTGTCGGGCGTAATAGCTTCGCCTGTAACGGCTCGGTTTGCGTTTTCGGTGTACATTTTTTCTTTTTCAATGACAAATTTCGCATAATAAGGCGCGGTAAATTCGCGGTGCATTAAGGTATTAACCAGCATTTCCCGGGCAATTGCCCCGCTTAAACTGATCCGGGCGTCACCTTCCAAGTAGAATTTGTCCATAAGGTGCTTTTCGGCAAACCCCATAAGCCGTTCGTAGCTTTCAATAAGGTTGGTCTGCACAATTAAGCGATCATCATAGCGGTCAGTATTGACTTTGCGTACAATCGCGTCCGTGCGGTATGTGGGCGACACA
>JGI20166J26741_10506670_pt1 | contig 15833 bp, 4 predicted proteins | sample TergutCu122P5_FD_26741 | JGI IMG/M metagenome (IMG submission 26741)
ATATGTTGTGTGAGAAAACGAATCGATATTACTTACAAAATCAGGAAAAGTATGTTACTGGTTCTAAGGGGTTGAAATGGTCAGATGTCACTGTAGCAGACATGAAAAAAAGTTTTCAATGAAAAAGAAGTGAAACTCGGTACATCTGCAAGTTCTGCTTAGTGCCACTCCACAAGGGGGAATGTTTTCAGAGGTATCACATCCTTAAGCACTACTAGGGTCTTTGGTGGGTATTTCCTGAAAATTTCAGTTCACAAAAGTAGTTAGCGAATTTGTCATAAGTTTTTAAAGAAACACAGTATAAAAGTTGATTTAAATTGTTTAAACCCCGGGAACGTGCATTTAAATAATTTAAATGCCCCCGTCCTCAATGTGTTAAGTGCATCTGAGTGTTTCATTTGGCCCTTGTGATGTGTTGGACTGTCAGGCTGTTTTATAATCTGTTTTGTGACAGTGCAGCATCATTGAGAGTTTGCTGTCATTTTAACATTTTAAGCACATTTCAGCTGTTACAAAACACCTTTATAACTTGCCATACTTCCCTAGCATCATCTCTTTTAGCCTACTTTGAGCCTTTCCTATTTTCATGTGAAGAAACAAAATACTTTATTACAGATATTAACATTGTTCTGCATAGATTTTGCATCTTACAAGAGTGTTTTTCTCAATACCTCGGTGATGTGTTGGATGGGTTTTTTTTTTTGTGGATTTTTAAAAATTCTAGAATGAATAAAGTGAAGGATGTTACAGAGAATGATGTGATCATTTGGTCTGCCCTTATGAGAATTTAAATGAACAAAAAATATAACAGTATGTCATTGGTCTGATAGCCCTCAATTCTTTTATATTTGTAAGAACATTTGCCTTGTTTTGTAAAATAACACACACCATGCTACTAGCATAGCCTTGCAGAAATTTCTAGGACATCTTCACAGCAGGAATCCTCAAGTAGAGCAGCAGATCATACAGTGTAGAAAAATTGGAGACTACTGGTGTAATTAAATATCTATTTTTTAGCATGATTGTGCTCTTTAAGTTTTACAGTGCCAGATATTAAAACAAATTTCTCTTTGTAATCTAGATTAATGATCACTAAATTATAGATTAGTAATTCCAATACCAATTGTAGTTATAAAGAATGTGCAGAATATTCTAACATTAGAAATACCCTAAGGTCATTTAAAATGCAGGCATTCTGTATCTGCTTTACAAACCTGAGGATAAGTGGAAGATATGAGATTCTCACAGCACTGTTGATGAAAATTCAGGTCTTTTGAGATATGATGCCACGTCAATTATTTACCTATGTTTCAGAGGAATTGACAGCCTCCTTCATAAGAGAGTCCAAGAAGAGTACAGCACACAGAAAAATATGTGCATTACGTATGAAAGTATGTGTTAAGTAATGATTGGTTTACCCAGTTGTTAGTAGGAGCTCTACTGCTGTACATTGGTGGGAGGGAGTGATGTAGGTACAGCATGCAGGAAAGGAAAGGGTGTTGACTAGGATGAGTGTACAAGAGGACAATAATGTGTGGGAACTACAACATGTAGCCAACAACAGAAGGGGTCTACAGAGGATGAGAAATTAGAAGGCAGGAGACAGGACAGACAGCAAGAGTAAAGTCTGGAGGCACAAAATATGTGAGGGAGATCTGGGGTGTCATGGGCCCTAGAGCAGCATGTAGAACGACAAATATTCTAGATCTATGAAATAAAAATTTTCAAACCTCTTTCAACACACCCTTGTCAATATATGCAATACAGCTGGTAAGGAATTATTTAATTATTTTATTTGAAAACTACATGGTATGGATGAATGCAAAATAGTGTGTTAGAAGATACAAATTAATTCTGCACATGTTACGATTGTGTATTATATGCTTCTTGCAAAATGCTTATATCTAATCCGATTCGTTGATGTAAAGAGATTTCTTTTTGCTCAAGAAAGGCCTTCAGGAGATCTGAGGTTCTTCTTGCAATGTACATTCAGATTATGGTCTGTACAACAGAGGGCTGAGGGCAGTGAAGAAAACTGTTTGTTATAACTATGGGTAGACTGGCAGATGTTCAAACTGGCTAATTTTCAGATATAGGCCTTATTTGATTATGACTGTATTAGGAACTCTCTGAATCCACACCAAGCAGCTACCATTTTACTTTTTGCCTTGTGCTCTTAACATTAACTGGCAAGCATGCTGGATCCATAATTCAACACCATTATACATTGACAGGTTGTTCTTAAATTTATGACATGACAGAACAAAAAATATGTGGGAAAAGAAGTATAAGCAGAGAAGTCTATTTCACAAACAAATTGTCAAAAACATTGTCTGTAACTAAACAGTTACCAGTAAATACTAATTTACATATTAACTATTTTTAAATGGTATCTGAAAATGCAAAAACTAATAATCATCACATTAAAACTTCACAGCTGTGGTCTAGTGCACCACGAAGCGTAGTTTATATAATTCAAAGCTGTTCGTGGTGAATAAGTTTCCTGACATGGTTTTCTGTCACTAGTCAATGAACAGAACAAGAAATATTATGGCTAGTGATTTCTCTATTTTTTATCTCTCTCTCTCTTTCTTTTTTCTTTCTTGTTTCTTTCTTTCTTTCCCCTCTCTACTTCCTTGCTGTTTGACTTCTTTCATTTAGCTTCCTTTCATTAGGTTAAGTATATTGCCACAAACAATTGTGAAGTCCCGTTAAAATAAGGAAATCATTTTAAACCTGTGTTTTATTTTGACAAAAATTGATACATTTAGCACAGTTCATGCATAAGTACACATTTAGAGGATTCTTAAACTTTTACAGTACTGTTTATTTTTCTCAGGTAATTCAGTTGTTTGTATTTGGTCCAAGAATGTGTGTTGTTCTGCTGTAAAATTAACCAGCTAGTTAACTGCTATGCTAAAATTTGTTGTTAGAGCTGCTAATCAGTAAGTGTAATGAATTAATTATTTAATTTTTATATGAGGTCATAGTACAAATCAGTTAATTAACAATAATTGTGTTGTTGCTAGTTTATAGTTGCTGTAGTGGACTTAATATTAATTAACTGCTAGCACTGAGTAGTAATAATTTTATTTTTTGGTTATGTTTGTTTTCAGTTTTGGTTTCTTGCATTTTTGACTAACAATGTGGTAACACTGGGTTCCCTTTCAGGTGCCGTACTGCGCCCAATTGGTGAGCAATATCGCGTGTTGTGTGCAGCGGTAATTCACGTGAATCCTACACTTCCTTAACTAATTAATTCAGTTTATTTCTTTTTCTGTCTTTATTTAATATTTAAAACCTATACTGAAAATATTGTCAGATTCCTGTATATTGTAAAACAATATTAGCCATGATATCTTACATGACTGTTGGACAGTTCCATTACCCTAAAATATACCATATCACTTGGGTTTTAAATTTTACTCCTCTCATTATCTGTAATGAATGACCAGTTACAAGAAGGAAATATTATTACTGTTTGACTATGCTGTCATTTATCACAGGACTAATGTTAGTAGATACTTTCATTATAAAAAACAGGTTTAAACATAAAATAACATACACCCTGATACCAAGAATATTATTCTGACTTCCATGTATAAATGGCATGAGGATAACAGATGGTACACACTGGAACTCTACGTAGTCATCATTGACATTAATGCATTTGCTCCATTGTTGAACCCTAGTTCATATCCTGGGATAGAAGAAATTTATGTCAATTGTCTGTAGCCAAGAGGCAACAACTTACTTCAAGTCAACATATGCTGCAATTTACATGCCAGCCACATGCTTCTAAAGAGGTGCTTAGAGATGTAAACCACTGAGTGTGAGATTTGGACTGTAGGGATGTTGACACATAAACTCCCATAAACATTCACAAGTCTGGTTGGCAGTACTTGGCCCAGTAAGAAGGGCACATCATATTTAGTGAGATAACGGTTTTTAATTACAGACATTTATAATGTGTGACCATTTTAACTGTACAACATATGAAGGGCAGGCTGGTGCTAATAATGGGCAAGAATGACAGAAAGGGGTAAGGAGGGGATCACTTACAAAACATTCCGCTGAGAACATGAATGGGTACAAGCAGAGAGGAGAAGTTAATATCTAAATAGTGGTACTGCTGTTTTTGCAGTACTACTCACTCACTACTTTTTTGCACTATTGAAAGAAATCATCCTGTTTCCCAAATTTAAAGTCAATGAAGTAAATGAAAAATCTTCAATTAATCAAGCACCATGCCATTAAGATCAGTCAGGTTATTTAGGTTTTTATGATATGTCATTTGCTAAGGTTATGTAACTCTGAATGAGGTATGGTAATGTGATACTGAATGGGGAACCAGAAACCATATTCAATGCAATCATCTTTGTATATATTAAGGAATCATCCAAGCATTTTCTTCAAGGGACTGAAGAGAATATGATAAATTTATCATAAAAGTTGTATATTTATAATCATGGCTAATTTTGGTGAAGAATTTCAGTATTGTGGCAGATTTTTTCAGTATGGTTTAAATAGCAAATGGTGCAGAACTTTCTTTTTACAATACTAACTTTTGTGCATATGTCAAGTAACTTGTGAGATACAGATAAATCAGATGCAACTAATATCTAGTGAACCTTTGCTCTGATATGCGTGAATTTTAACACGTGCAATATATTCTTTTAATGTGATATTGTGTTTGAGTCTCAACCTTCATTTCAGTTCCATTTGCTTTTAAGCTAAAACTTCAAATGTGACTTAAGCAGTAAATTCATGTTTAATTAGAAAAATCCCTGTTGTTTTGCTTTGTGATGGTCTTCTTTTTCTCTATTTTGTACTGGAAAGTTTTAAATTATTTCAATATATAACACAAAGTGCTATAAAATACTTATTATGCAAAGTACAGCTGGAATTGACCCTTATAGTGTTGTATTCTATGATGTTACATGTGTGAAGGGATATGTCACCTGATTCAGAAAAATACACCTTGTTAGGAAAGTGTATATGGTAATTTCTACTGACCTTCAGGATTAATGGTGTAGGTTGTAGGTTTCTAAGGCATACATTCTCCTCAGCTCAGCACCCTGTTATCAAATACCCTCAGCATATATTCTTCCCTTAATGTGAGAGAGAAATACTGAATAGTAGATGGATGCTCTGCAGTAAGGATTGATGACTTCCCTAAATGTTTGGAAACATGGTTATTAACCAGACCAGGAATACATAAATGTGATGTATTAGGGAAGAGTTCTCCAGGTTTGGGTTCAAACAAGTTATTTGTGGCAATATGCACTGCAGATTGTGTTTAAAACATAACACTATAAGAAAATATGACAATGAACTAGGAAAGAAAAAAAATTGAAGGTTGTCTGAAATACCTGATTTTCATTAACTGAAGATGTATTGGCAAATTAGAAATTTGGAAACTTAAAATATTGTTCCTCCCACATCCAGGCCCCTTGTTAGGTCTAAAGACTGGCATTTTTCTTCTAGATAAAAGGGAATGATTTTGTGTATATGTGTATGAGTCCTCTGTGTAACATGTCAAGCAAAAATTTTTTTCAGAATTTTCAAAAATGACTCTAGAAGTGAAGTTTTAAAGTATGTTTCCTAATTTTTGAAAAGGGCAACATTTGCACACTGATACCCTAAATAGCGTGAACATGAGTTCAAGATATGCAATAATTAGGGGTCACCCTTTACTGATAACTCTGTTTATAATGTGCTGGTTTAACCATAAAGTGCATTTAGTGCATCAAGGACTTCTCATTTTAGCTAATTAGTGTAGGGTGGTTACAAAGGGGGGGTTTGGATATTTAAGCTTCCAAACTTACTGCATGCTTTGAAAGGTACTACTACTACTGCTACTATAATTTGGGTCAGTGTTTCTAGCTGTAGAAGAGCAAATCAGTAAACCAGGTTTACATGCTGTAAATGATACAGAACAATCTAACAATAAAAATCTATTTATTGGTATATGTTCATGAACCAGTATAATTCCTCCTTTTTAGCTGTGTAATTCCCAAAATTATATCAAAACTGTACAATTACATGTTATTTATCACCCTTGAAATTATTCTGAATTTCAGTTTGAGTATGTCTGCATGCCCAGCTTTTAATATTTATGGAACGTTTAACATTCTGTGAAAGACAAACAATTAAAATTCAGTCAGTTAACCAGTGGTTTTAATTTCCAGAATGTCATATCAAAATCACACCATCACTTACCATGTATCTTTACTGGGGGGTTGGGGGGAGTAAGGAAGTACAGTCACATTTATTTCATAAAGTATTTTCGAGCATAAACAATTACAGGTATTTTTGTTTGAGAACATTTATTATTAGGAATATACTGGCGTTAAACCATTGTTACTGAGCCAGATAGTGTTTCATAATTTTTTAAATTCATAACCCACATTTTTTCCACCTAAACTATATGGTCATTAATTAGTTAATTGAGCTGAGTTACAATTTTGACTAGTTTCACCAAGTTTATATTCTAAGATACATATGCAAGGAGCTTGATGTATGCACAAACCTTATTTCTTTGGTGAATCTTAAAAGACAGATGCAAATCTTATTTTATGATTATTCTCATTGGTAGCACTTCCCTCTTACTGGTAAAAAAAGCATGATCCCATTTGCACAAATTACTTGATTGTCTTCACTATGTTCATTACATCAATATCAAGGCTGCTTGTCCTATGCATAAGCCCCATTGTTCTTAAATTCTGTGGACATGACAGTGTAACACAAATCTGTTCTTGTGCAACAAATCTCTTCTGGTGTGTGTTTAATTCACAACCCTCTAAATTCTTATCACAGGAAAGTTTGTAACATGTATATCTTTTCTTGAGAAATGATCAAATAGTGAGTCCATAATTTATATTCTTTGTTATGGAATGCTTTCTTTTGTCTGTCATTAGCATACTTCATAATGCACTATTTCTTTGTAGTGTACCTCTCATTTTGGAATTCTTTAGTATGATGCAACATATGCACTTATCACTATATAGTAATTAGTATCTGTGGTGCACAGTAATCTAGAATATTCTGTGAAAACAAGACAAATTATTCGAGATTTCAGGCTTCTGCTGTGTAGATGAGGTCTTTGCTTTTCTGGGTTGTTAAAAATAGCATATTGTGGTAGTTATTTACAACAACAACAATGACAACAACAACAGCAGCAGCAGAAGCAACACAACAACAACAATAACCTACAACCAACATATGCTGTGTAACAACTCAGAAGAGTGAAAACATGAAGACAAATGATCCACCATTCTTTGTTGCATGCTACCAGAAATCCATGCTATATCAATGGCCTCCACATTCTTGGTCTGATATTAATTTAAGCTGGCTGGTGTGATGGATTTAACAATGCATCAGCATTTTAGAGGAAACTGTGGCTATATTCCTTCTGATTTGCAGTGTAATACAAATCATCTTTAACCTATTCTTGGCCACTGAAGCAGGTTCTGCTTGTCATTTCGTAATTCATTCTACGTGAAGCTTTTAACATGGTTTTCTGCTGTTTGTAAATCACAGTGAAAAGTACAAAATTTTCAATTCTTTGTCCATATGTGTTCACACAGATGGCTTTTGGTATGATTCTAATGTTAAGACACAGCCTGGCATTTCATTCATAGCCTGAAGCAATGATTTTGGCTTCAGAGTTTTAAATTGGTAATCTCCCATTCTGTTTTATTGTAGTTACAAATGTAGGTAAGGGAAAGAGGCAAGCTCATCCTAAGTTCCTGTAATGACTCTAGTTGCACTGGCTGCATATGTACAATCCTTTAAGAAGTTCTAATTACCTTAACATAGGCCTCTTAACAAGCAAATAGTGAGATAGAGTACAGTATCACCTTAATCAGTGGATACTAGAGCATAATTTCCCGGGGCATAAAGCAGCCAGGGTGTGAGGCTGACCACTCACCTCCATCTAATGCCAAGGTTAAGAATGAGTGGAGCTATATCTTACTCCCTCTGCATGCCTCCATGGTGTATACAGGGAGATCACATAATTTTCCCTTGTATTTAGCAGTTGGACTTGGGAAAGTAGGAAGCTTCTGCCACATCTTTTAACGTGTAATTACCTAGAGATTAAATTATTTTCGCACATCATCATTCTTCCTCCTCAAGATCACATGTTATCACCTTTATAGTTGCCACCAAACTTTTTAAAATATTGTAGTGAATTGTTATGTGAAAAAGTTCATAACATTATGTCCTTGATAAAAGTTAAGTAATTCATGAGATCATAAATACTAATGGTGATAATAATAGTAAAGCAGTAACTGTGGGATGCATAAGGTATCTTCATTTGATGCTCCTTGTTCCCTACAATACTGGATGCAATAAAATCATTATTAACAGAGGAGTGCTTATTTTAATAATTGCATCTGTTCTCTTGATGGTATGTCATTAGAACATGTATGTAAACTTCATTCATGAGTCACGATTGGGAATAGAAATGTATAAGTATATTCCAAATGAATAAATTAAACATGATATTGTACAAAATTTTTAAAGGGAGATATTTTATTACTGATATCTTCATAGGTGTGTAACTGTGAATATTTACAGTTATCATTCTAGAGACATATTTTGTACTGCAGAATGGAAGGTATTGCAGGTATTTTTTTCCAAATTGGATTTTGCTTCATCCTTCAGGTTGCACGTAGTTTGCAAATTTTGGATAAGCTGTTAATGAAATATTAAAACTCATTCCATAATGTACAATTATTGCAATTCCCAGTTTTCTCAGTTCATTTTTTTTTGCACTTGTTTAATTTATAGTCCACTTGTCACTTGCATCAATTCTATTTCATATTTTACAGCACTCTTTAGAATGCCAAGTGAAAATTTAACAGCTCTGATACAAGACGAAAAGAAGTGATAAAACAGAACCTTCACTTTTCTGAAAGTGCATATGAAGTTAATTTTTCTTGGTGTCTGGCTTTATAATTCCTAGGCTTGTGCCTTTGTACAAATTGGAGTTTGCTAGTCTCGAGGCTTTCATGGCTGAATGGTTGAGGACTTTTTAATACTTCAGGGACATGACACTGCATCAGTGGGTAACCAGTTCCTGGCATTTCAAAAGCACATAGTGCTTTCATCTTCACAGGCGTAGAGGCCTGGAGAATCTCTAGACCCTTAAAGTAGAAGGCACTATTTTCCTCCAAAATGTCGGAAACTGATCACCCTATGATACAATGTTACATCACAGAGGAATAGGATCCTCAAAATGATGTTTCATACAAGTCTTTTGATAGACAGTTACAACTGTTGCAGTGTTAATACTGTACTTGTGTCATAACGACTCCCATCTCTTCCACAGTGACCAATATAGGAGAACAGCATCTTGAACAGCAAAGCTAAGTTCGTGCAGTTTAATTCAAGCGTAACATTTGTTTAAAACATTAATTGACATGTTTGAATTTATAAGTGGCTGGGAATTGATTGCTAACAATACCCTGTGTATCTCTGATCCCTTATTGACTCAAAACATTGCGAAGCCCACAGTTTTAATACGTTCTTTGCAGCAGTAGTTTATCCAAAACTGTAGGGAATGACTGGAAGCTGCAAGAAACATTTTACAAATTGTGTAACATTTTTTCCTTTCTATTTAGGATGGACGTCTTTGCTGCAATTATGATTTCCATTGCTCTGCTTCTTTTGGCCAACCCGTTAGTATCGCCGCTGTGTCTGATGACAGCGGGGATGGAAATTCTGATGAATCTCATGAGGGTGTTACTGCACTCAGTATCACGGGAGGAAATGTCAATCAAATTGGCCCACCGCAAGCACAGATTCAAGAGGCTAATGATAGTGGTGTTACCAGAGTTAACACAACTGGTAACAAGGACCTCTTCAAGTTCAAAAGTGATGGTGGACAAGGTGATGAAAATACTCCTCAACATACTGATAAAAATGGCACTGTGCCATTGTTTGTTAATAGTGCCACAGCACTCAATAACACTGTTGTTACAATCAGTAATGGACCTACTACAGATGTTGTGTATACTAGTAAAAACTCATCTCCTAGGATTGATGTTAGTGATCGTGGTACTGAAAAACAAGTTCATGAGACTGAAGAATCAGCTGTACAGAAGATTAACACGACAGATGTCAAGAATAACAGTGTTCGAAATAACAGCAACAACGAAGATGGAAGATCAACTGCCGACAATTCCCATGTGCAAAAACGTGAAGCGATAATGAAACAAGTCACAAAGTTTGTTTACTTCACTGAAGAGGAGGGGTTGGTTGAAGAGAGAGAGACAAACACTGCTCAGGTTGAAAGACAAGGAGATGCAGAGTAGTGAACAACTGTAGAGGGTATCCCATGGTAGGGAAATTATGTACCTTCATGACGAGAATTGCTTACTGCATTAACGTCAGAAGCAGCTGGATATAGCTGCATGAAAGAGGATGCATGGCAAGCAGTTTTAACCATCATTGTGGCTTCCTGTAATGCTTTCTATTTGAATTTGAGGCTAACTACATTTTTGTCAGATTGACTTGATATTTGTGAAAGAATTTGAAGTGTGCAATAGATTGATGAGAAAAATCCTGTTGTGCTACAGCTAATATATTCATAAAATGGAGTTTTGTCATCACAGCTACATTTTATTCATTTTAAGTTATATTAATGCAGCAAGTTTCAGTGTAATTAGGACATCTTCAGGCACAGTTTTATTAAAATGCAACCCACAAACTCTTGTCACAATGCAGTTTTTACAAAATTAACCAAGGATTCCATATTTTACGTTAATGAAAATAAATTGTCCATATAATGTAGTAATGCATTTGATATCTTAACACTCTTGATATAATTAAAACTTTTTAATAAAACTTACTTTGAATTTGTAGATGCAAGTAGTTATTGTCAGCTGTGGAATGTACGAAGTTTATTTAATATATATCAGTTTCATAATTAGTTGAACATAGTGGAAATTACGATACTTAATTCTGGAGTGAAAATCTGTATTTCACATGTTTGTAGTTTCTCTTGTAGTATTCTATTTTTATTATATTTTGTATTAGTGGAGATAAAATTAACAAGGTCTGTGTGTGATGAAGCTTAGCAAGCAGGCTATACTAGTTGCACCTATACTTCATTATACAATTATCAACTGTATCTCCACAATCATGAAAACATTCAAGTATATGAAACAGATATATCAGAAAATTCAGCAATTGTATATATCTGTTATAGTTATTCTCAGTTCAAAATTAAGAATTATAATTTACACTATATGCAATGAAGTAGGACACAAATACATATTAAATGTAATTTCTACATACTAAAATTGATAAAAAGTCTTGTGTCTACAAATTACATCTAGATTATAGCAAAAAGTTCTAAACATATTTGTGTATGATTATGTTATATAGATAATTTATTTTAGTTAACATAAAACATGTAAACCTTAATTACGTTTATAAAAACGGCATTTTAAACATAATATGCACATTACCCTTTAATAAAACTGTGCCTGAAGATGACATGTTTAAGTTGAAACTAGTAGCATTAATATTTCTAATATAGAATAAGATATAATTCCACTAACAAAACTCTATATTTATATATATTTAGTATACAATAGGGTTGAGATAAATTGAAGGAACAGTACATTACGGTTCATTACTATGCATTAATTTTAAGACCTGGTTGTTTGTTAAACTTCTCTCGTAATTTTTAAAACTGGGAGGATAAGCGAATGGTAAATTTGTGGCCTCCAAAGGAAATCAGTGAATTCTCATATTTCATTTCAGAGGACTGAGGTAGACAGGAGGGAAGTTTAAACAATAATATATGTAAAATGTAAATGTGCTTGGAGTGAATGAAATGAAAGGGATGGTTGTTGTTTCAGTACATAAAATTGGAAAAGTGGTATGGAATAACTCAGGCATTCCAAACTTGGTAGAGAGAGACAAAGGATTCAAAATGTAGGACAGGGATGTAGAATACAAGCAGGAAGATGGTCTTTTACACTGAATGAAACAGAGAGAAATGGGGATTGATCTAAAACATTCCTGGAAATTAAATGTCAGCAACTAAATAATGTACAAATATGTGCACTTAAAAATTAAAGTAATAAACAAAACATTATAAATGTGCAATAACAAAGTATTCACGTCCAAAATATCTCAAATACTACAAAAGAAATGGAGACAAATTTTTATCCAGCACAATGGCATAGGGTTCAGGCAATGCAGTAAACCAAAGTTGTTGCAAATGGGCAAAATATATATATATGACTAAAAAAGCAAGGGTATCTGAGAGGTTTCAGTCTGATGGTGCAGTAAATATAATCAATAAACAATATATATGTGAAGTCTCTGTTTACAAACCATTAACTGAAATTGATGAAAGCAAAGTCTTCCTGTGATGGTGTAGATAAGTGTGTTAATGCTGTACTTAGGAAATTAAAATCTTTTTATCAGTTGGCTGCAAGAAGGTAAATAGTAATGCAGAAATGTGACATTTTGTTAAATTCTGTCAGTAATGGGAAGAAAGTAGATTTCTGTGGTTCTCAGTATCATATGAATGTGAAACAGCTATTGTGATCATGGATTGTAAAACAGTGATGAGTCTATATGTCACACAGAACAATATGGTTGTAATAATACTGAATCTGCAACATGTGGTTGCCATGAAACTGAATATTTGAGTGAATTGCTGGTACTGTGAATGAATGCAATAGGTTAAATGTGAACTGGAATGCATTTTGGGCATATTATGAACATTTCCAGATCATAATAAAATTAATAAAGCAACATTGGCTGTGGTAGGCTGCAGTATTGCGTATCGATGTGAACAATTTAAGGAGGGAAGCATTACATTGACCATAATCAGTGTTCAAATGAAATAATAAATGATGTAGGTCATGTTAGGTTATGAATAGATTCAAACTGGAACCTGAAAATGGTAACAAAGCTTTGTATGTTGATTTTGGTTCTGATGATTTGTGCAATGAACTAATGTGCTTGGATGAAAGTACTTAAAATGGCAGGATAAAAAGCAAACTTTATAGAAATCAATTCATATCATCAGATGCAGAAAAGTGATTTAATTCTAATCGAATATGATATCCTGTTTGCTTAAAATGTTAAATGAACTACTGTAATATTCTAGTCAGAGAAAGAAGAAAAATCACATCCACCACTTAGAGTTAGTTGTATTTAAAATGCATTGCTAAATAGTCTAATGAATGGTTTAAACGCCTTACAAAATATAGTTGGGTGTTGTATATAAACTCAATACAGCAGTTGATGCATATCGGGGGGCTTTCAGTGAACAACCCAAATTTATGTTGCTGCTATATATAGATATATACCCCTCACATACAAAAGAATCTGATACTTCTAAGCCATGGCTGGTACAAGTTGCACCCTCCACTACTAGTGTGTGACATCATTTGGACTTCTTATGCTAGACATATGTGTTGTATAAAATAAAACTTGTGTCTGGATCATGTGGCAGAAAATTGTGGATTTTACAGTATAACTAAGATGAAAACAGATAGGTGCTGACTCCCAAAAAAGGTGAGGCAAGACTGATGAATGTGGATTATGATAGCATCATCCATGTCCTGGGTTTGAGCAACGATTGTGATAAAATCCATGCATATGCATTAATACAAAAACTTACCCTGTGTGTGTGTGTGTGTGTGTGTGTGTGTGTGTGTGTGTGTGTGTGTGTGTGTATGTGTATGTGTGTGTGTGTTTGTATGTATGTATGTATGTACTTTCTTCCCTCACCATCTCTTCTCCCTCTACCTGTACAATGTAATACATACTTTAATCCCTGTTTCCAAAATGACAGCAATGCCAACAAAGTAATAGTGTAGCTTAAGAAGAAATCTAAGTAAGATATTAGCATTTGATTCAGTATTTAAAATTAAACAGCAAAAAAAGTATGGTGACAAGATATTTTATTGCAAGATGTTCAATAAATATTACCCCAGGCATATTAAGACATCTCCTTGCATTTACCTTACCTCCTCCCTCCTTCACTTCCAGTTCCAGATGCATTCTGTGTACCCAGTGTTAATGATAGTGTCACTGACAAGAAATAAATGATCCCAGTTCTAGAGTCACTAATTCACTAATACTTACTACTGTACTTAGCACAAATACTAACTTATTATTACTGCAGTTAGTTTCGGCAATAAATTGAGCTGAAGTGTAAAGCAAATAAAGAGTTGTAAAATATATAAAGAGAGAGAAACTGACAGAGTGTGCATTGTGATTGAAGAGAAATGTACACATTTAGTTTCTTAATGAAGGGGAATTTTAAATAAGTTTCTAGAATTGTTAAAGGACAAGAGATGTTCTCTTGTTGAATAAAACTATGTGTTGTCACTTATTTGTTGTTCAAACTGTGGTAGGAGTATACATCTCTGAACCATGAAGCTGGAGAATGCTCACATGTCTACATAGTGACGTTTCCTCCTGTAGTAGCTTGTCCTACAAAAATAAAACAATCCTATAAATGTACTGATTCATTTTTTACTCTCAAAAGCACTGATTGTAAATAGATTACCATATGCAATGTTATAAACACAAATGTGGCACTTTTTTGTAAGATAGGTTTTAATTTATGTTTTATATCACTATAAGTCATCCAAACAGTATTTTTTATTTAGCAAAAATCAAAATGTCAAACCACAAGTCTGTGTAAAATTCTAGTCATAACTTAGGAAAAGAAAAATCAGTGAACACAAAGTGAACAGATACCTCAGTACTTGTAAAATATCTTTGTGAAGAAGAAATTTGAGAAAATAATAAATTAATTAAATTAAGAGAAATCAAGGTTTATGTAAATTATGTCTGTACAATTGTCATGTTAATTTATTTTTGTCTGCAAACATGAAAGACGAAAGAATTGAAAAAGTTTAATATTTTGCAGACATTTAATTAACTGTACAGGAGCATATTGTGTCTTCAGTTGTAAAAAGAATGTGTGCCAATTATTACAAATAAATTATAAATGATAAATATTATACCAATGTAACCATTAAAGAAGAGGGATAGTGATTTATAATGTGGTCTTCTAGGTTATAACATTGTGGTTTTGCCTAGTATCTGGATACCAGTGCTTCAGAGAAACCTGCTGCACCTGCAGTTGGAGGTGGTTAAGTTCCTATGAAGCAAGGTACCCATCTACCAGACTGTGACAGGGTTTCCTAACCTATAGGACCACAATATGAATCTTTACTAACTTATTACTTCTTATTTGTGAGATTAACTAGCTAAATGCAACCCATATGTTATAATTAACTGTGGTGAAGAACCTAATATCTTGTACAATGATGGTGAGTTTCTTGCACTTTAGTTTCTGCAATGTCTAATGTTAAAGTCAGAGTTCAATTCCAGCCATGTCCTTGTTATTTTAAAGTTGTCCTTTCCTGCATTTTTAGATCAATGTACTCAATTTATTGCACCCAAATGCACAGTATTAAATAGATATGAAAATTAATGATGTATCTCTGACATGTTTCGGTCCCAGCATACCATCTTCAGGAAATACGACATGCCATGTTTAAAACCAATGCCAATGATAAACTGTTATTTACAAGGTCCTACAATCTATAGTGGGCTCAGTAATGGAGCCCACTACAGATTGTAGGACCTTGTAAATAACAGATTATCATTGGCATTTGGTTTTAAACGTGGAATATCTTACTCCCTGAAGATCAGAAGATACACTGGTACTGTAACATGTCGGAGATACGTCATTAATATTCACGTAAATTTAATACTGTGCATTTAGTTGGTGCAATAAATTGAGCCCACTGATGTCATTGTTTGTTTGTTTGTTTGTT
>JGI20166J26741_10507781_pt1 | contig 15829 bp, 4 predicted proteins | sample TergutCu122P5_FD_26741 | JGI IMG/M metagenome (IMG submission 26741)
AAAATAGTAGCCTAAGGGTTAATATTATTAAATGGCAAGTGAAATTTAATCCGGTAGCCTAAGGGTTAAATAACAAGAATTTATAACTTTTCGCAGCAAATTAGGTTCTTTTGGAAACTTCTTCGTCCAGCCTCCTTTATTAGAGAGAAAATACTGCACATATTTTTATCCGTGACATCAATCGCGGCACAGAGATTGTGGCTTTAGGTGAAGCAAACAGAAACTGATTTTCTTTCCTCCCTCCACAAACGTCCTAACCCTTGAAATATCCTGGAGCAATTCTGAAAAATGTAGACTACCGTCGGGGTTGTTCAAGTCTGGGAAGGCCCCATTTACCTATTCTCTTACCATATTCCGTAATGATACAACGGCCGTGCCGTGGCTGAGGCTGTTAATGGCCGGCCTTTCACAGCGGAGCCTCGGGTTTGATCCCGGGCCATTTCGCCTTAGGATTTGTTGTGGGAAAAGTGGCACTGGAAAAGGTTTGGTTCTGCGTATTTACGTTTTCCCCTCTCCGTGACATTCCATCGGTGCTCCATGATCATTCGTTCATTTATCACTGGCGCTGTATAATATTAATTATTGGCAGCATAATTAAAGGACTCACTTAAAAAAATAATAAAGTAGATAACTTAAAAAAACATAAATTTGTAAGGTTAGTGTAACATTGACGCTTGGAAGGTGATAATTGTTTGTGAAAATTTCGGCTAAAACAGCAACAGAACGTCATTTACACTTTCCCGCTGTTTTCCACAGTATCTTGAGACAGGTGCCTGTGTAATTCTTTAGACTTTTTAAAATACCAACTTAGTGCACAATTCTTTTAATCTTCAACCGTACATATGTTACACTACGCTCCTCAACATGTTTCGAGCAGCACGCTGCTCATCATCAGGAGGACCAATTGTATCACCACAGCCTCTGGTATCGTAACCCTCTGTAAGCAGCCGTTCAGTATGCGGATGGAGAGCGGACTCAGTCCACTCTCCACCCGCATACTGTACGGCTGCATACAGAGGGTGACGATACCAGAGGCTGTGGTGATACAATTGGTCCTCCTGATGATGATGAGCAGTGTGCTGCTCGAAACATGTTGAGGAGTGTAGTGTAACATACATATTGTTGAAGATTAAAAGAACTGTGCACTAAGTTGGTATTTTGAAAAGTCTATACTATGATGCACGGTCAGATAAACATCAGATTACAGAATTTAGAGTTTACAGGGGCTTGCCTTGGGTGCCACAAATTATGTGGCAGACATCAACTTCATTTTCCTCTCACAGTTATGGAGCATAGTGAATGTGACTCATTTGAGAGCATTTTAGAGCTATTCGTGTCCTGCAGTTCATTGGTGGATTGTGTTAGGAGGTTTCTGGTTGTAATGTTCTCAAACATACACTAAATTTCTTTATATACAGCGGTTCCGCTGGCAAACGTGAACAGAACTGAAGGCTTTTTGTATGTGGTAACGTCATTTTTATTTGGGGTTAGTAATAATTGGTTTACTTTTTGTTCTGGTCAATGGTGGTATAATCTTTTTATTTTTTTTATGCTGTGGGATGTCATTGCTATGTGCACAGCTTTTACCATCTAGAAACTTCAGTGTATTTTCAAATACAAGAAATGCATTTTTTACACAACTAAAAATGATCGTTTTAATGAAACGCATTGGTTTGGATGATAAAACTGTGTACATAAATGTTGGCAGTCCTGTTCTCTGCTTTTAGAATATGACTTGCAGGTGGTCCAAGCAAACCAAGGTGGAGTGAAATTGGGTGGGACAGATCAGCATTTGGCCAATGCTAATGATTTCAGTTTATTGGGAAAAACATATACTGTGAAGAAAAACACAGAAGTTTTTCAGTCACTGGTGAGGAGTTTGGTTTAGAAGGAAATGCTGAGAAAACAAAGTATATATTCATGTGTTGTCAACAAACTGCAGGACAAACTCACAACATAAAAATAGCTAATAAATCCTTTGAAAGTTTGACAAAGTTCAAATGTCTGGGAAGGGCACCAACAAATGAAAATTACATACTTGTTGAAATTAAGAGCAGATTAAAATCAGGGAATGTCAGCTACCCTTCAGTCAAGAATCCTTTTGTGTTCCTGTTGTCTTCCTAAGGATATAAAGATGAAAATACAATACAGAAACATGATGCTCCTTGTTGTGTGTTATGGGTGTAAACTTTGGTCTCTCATATTAAGGAAGAAGCATGGGCTAAAGGTGCTTGACAACAGGTTGCTGAGGGAGATATATGTGAACCTAAGAAGGAAAAAGTAACAGGAGGATATAGAAAATTGTATAGTGAGGAGCTCATGATTTGTACTCATCACAAAGTATTATTCGAGTGATCAAATCGAGGAAGATGAGATTGGCGGGACATACTGAATACCCTGATAACCATGGCTATTACATGATAAGAAGGTATGTGACTCTTGCAGAGGTTCTGCTAATGGTTCTTTGTTAATACATATAAGATACAGTTTCTAGGTGTTCCAATAGTAAAGGGAGATGTAGCAGAAGCTGAAGGTGTTGGGTTAGAATAATGATCAGTAGTAGTAGTAAGTAGCAGTCATCCATTCTGTAAAATGTCCAAGCACTGAGTTTTAATTGGTTGATATCTGAACTGTATACATGATATTAACTCATGCCACCTGACTGTTGGAGAATCTGTGTTCCTCTCAAATCTTACCTGTATTCCATGAACTGTGAGGTTGTTCTTATGTAAATGGCAGGGTCTTTTGTCGTTTCTGTATCAAGAGAACTGCTTACAGAATCTACTCTTTGCTGTAGGCAAGCAGAATGTACAAGCAGCTGTCTTTAATCTGAGCTGTATGAATTATGCATATAAAACAAATATGAGTGGAAAGCATTAGAGAAATTAAATAGTGTTGATCTTTAATGTTTTGGTTATAAATCATATACTAAATGTGTAACTGCAGTTAATAATACAGTAATCTCCAGGAGTTACATTGTAGGTGGTTCTGAGACCAGCAACATTAGTTGAGATGAATTAAGTTGAGCTTGATTTTGCCATAAACTCAGTGTTAAAATGAGGAAGATGGTTCCAGACAATATTTTTTAGCCAAGAAAAAAGAAATATTCATATTTTGAAAAATGTACAAAAACTATTAAGTGACAAACACATGACAATTTAAGGAGGAGGCACTTCCTCTTGAACTGTCATCAGGTTGTCTAGATCATCTCCAATGGCCAGCGGTGCAGGTGGTGATACATGCATACCTGAAGATGGCATGAAGTAAAACACTGACGTCTGCCAAGGCCACAACCTCTTTTCATCCTTCGTAATCTCCTGATAGCAAGCAAGCATCCTCATAATTCCTCATCTAGTTGTTGCAGGGCTACTCACTACTTAAAGCACCTTGATGCCAGCTTCAGTGAATCCAGACCCCACTATCAACTTTGAAAGTGTCATGGTTGTTTTCTTAGGCTGAGGCTGAGGTTCATCAGCTTTCCAGCTTCTTCTGTGGCACTTTGCTTCCACATTTCAAGAGAATGAGTGTGAGGTCTTGATCATGATAGATCAACAACTCAAATACATCTTCACTGTCACACATATGAATTTGCTCACTTTGCATGATGTATTGTGTCTGGGGGCAAATGATGTGTGGAACCATGTAAGTTGTGGGATGACTGTATACCAAATATTTATGGACTATGACGGTATGTTAATTGCAGTTACGGAATATTGAAGATGAAGTGTATTCCAGATTACATTAAATTTTTGCTAGAAGGAAAATGGTGATGGCTGAAGGTAGGCATTTTACTTTCCTTGTATTGCTGCTGATAATGACTTGTAGTAACCATAACATTTGGTGTGCAATGTGGACTTCCAGACAGCACGTCTTCATCTTTGAAATTTTCCTACTGTATCTAAACATTATGATAGTCATAGTTATATAACATGTCACTCCACTGAGAGATAGACTAGCCCATGTAGTATTATTGAAACCTATCATATCTATATTGTTAAGCAGAGTACCTACACTCATCTTCCGACTTGACAGTACAGGTCATGTTCCAAGACTGGGTAGCAGGGGTGTCAAACTTTTTTATGGTTTTAATAATGAGGATTGTGGAGCAACAGGGGAAATTAAGTGGCTATTCACATATCTTCATTCAAAAACTTATTACCATTTTAGTTTCTCAGGTAGCAGCTGTGAGTCAGGCCCATAATTCTGTGAAGTAGTGGGGTGCCAACATCTGTGTCTTACAGATCTTTATACAGGCATTCAGGAGCATCTATGGTGCGGTGAAAAGGAAGGCCTAAACTTATGTTTTTAGAGACAAGCATGTCACTCGCTTTTGCAACATTTGGTGCGTGAATAATATTGTTGTGCTATACCTCATGTGATTCCTATTCCTGGAATGACATGTACGCATGTTAGAAATAATAGTAGAATGACAACACAGAAATTAAGGGAAGTGGTATATGATCTTTTGGGAGGATGTGTGGGATGAGAATGTTTGTTGAATCTTAGAAGAGCAATTCAGTTAGCTGGCAATTAAGGTGAAAGCAGGAATGTGCCTTTTGACATAGCCTTTAATACATGTCTAAGAACATGTGAGATAACACTTGCTCCATGCAGGATTTGTCAACATTTCTGGAAGTAGTGCATGTACCGTAGCTGAATATTTTATGCTTCAGATAATACCGTTTTTGCTTCTTCGTATCTGTGATGATGTGGTTTAAGTATCTGGCAAATGTCTCTCTCCTAGTTAATGCTTTCCCTGTGGCCCTGTAGGAGAGGTCTGGGATAGTAACTTTTGTTGAGGGTTTCAACATTACCATGTTCTTCCACACTCACTACAGGGTGTTTCATAATGTTCTCCTTGATAACAAACATTTATAACAAGAAAACCAAAGGACCTACCTTAATGTAATTGTTTACAGCCACAGGAAAACTGGAAAAGTTTTCCTGTGGCTGTGAACAATTACATTAAGGTAGGTCCTTTGGTTTTCTTGTTATAAATGTTTGTAATCACGGAGAACATTATGAAACGCCCTGTACTTATAATCATCCCCACACCCTATTTGTTTCTACATATTCCCTGCAATTAATACGAGAGATGTGTTATTTTGCCCAAGTAACATTTTTTCGGTCCTTTCAGTTGCTGACATTTTTACAGCCAGGATTCTGATTTACAAATTCAGTTAATGTTGTTAGTATGGAACACAAAAATTCTAAATAAGTATTATGTAACAGGTGAGAAAGATTGTTGGTCCATGAAAATGTGTTGCACAAAACATTCATCCCTTGCTGTACTAGAATGTAGAAATTAAATACAGTTCTCCAACACATTTTATGGGCTGTGTGTGATGAAATGTAATATATGTGTTTGATGTGATTGGTCTTAGATAATGGTATTATAAAAAATAACATAATAATTGGAAAAATAATTTTGTGTTAGGATGTGTAGTAAAATGGACACTGTGAATTGCAGAGGTACAATCCAAACAGACAGACAATGATATATACACATGCAGCACATGCTAGAGCAAAGTGAAAATAAATGTTAAGTTCATTACAGTGTGTATGCCTTAGTATTTAATATAAAGCCTAGTAATAAAAGGCCTACAGTACTGAACCTAAATACTGAACTGTGTTCTTAAAACAAAAGTTAATGTATACAGAAGTTGGCACCTCTGCCACTGTGTTCACACTTTCTATATGTGGTGTTTGCATTTTATGACTTTATGTTATTGAAAGTGGCAGATGTGCTCAGGACTTGGTGTGGTGACATGTGATATAAAGAACGACAAACGCGAAGGTCACACACCGAGTGTGGTATTCCGTTGAATAAGTGTGATATATAAATGTGAGGTATTTTTACTTAACTGTAATTTTAATGTGAAGAAATGGAAGATTATATTTTAGAATAAGGTAAATATGTTTGTATTATAAGAATTTTAACTGGAGGCATGCCTGTCTCAAGTCACAGTTTGTGGCTAATCCATTCCCTTCAGTCAGTGTGTAGGCCAGGCTGGAAATTTAAAAGATATGTAGTTCAGGGTGTGGGCTACAATTGGCCCTTGGACTATGTTTGACACCCCTTGCATTAACTTTGTAGTTTATGTATATATGTATACACAAATGCCCTTACTATTCTGGAGGGTAGTAGAAGTTTCAGCTTGATATGAATCTATGACTGAGCTCCCATTAGTGCTGTGTTTTGACCTTACGAAGTAGACTGGAGAATTCTGCCTTGTCTTTCATAGAGCAGGATCTAATTGTAAAGCCAATAGATTCACCTGCAAGTATTCATGAACTGATGACACTTATAGACCTCTTAGGACAGTATTCAGCTAATCCTAACATTGTGTATGATTGAATGTGTTTTCTCCTTTTTCCTGACAGAGTACATGTAGAATTGCTGTAGGTATCCAGTTATTCAAACTGACTAAACAGATGCAGAAGTACTTTGTGGCATTGCCACTTTTTAACAGTGATTGTTGTGACGTTTTACCCAAAGTTGTTTAAATCTTAGCTGTTTAGTGTAGTGTTCGGAAACTCACCCACACAAGAGTAATATTTTTCGGCTTGGTCATTCAAGAGAATTTCTTGCCATCTCTGTTATGCAGTACAGAATTTTTGTTTGGCTCATTACAGAGCATTTTGTCATGTTCACAAGTATGTTGCACAAATAGGGTGGTATTGTTGTGGCTCCATCATGATCCCCATAAGTCCTTGGAGTTCTTATAAAGTTGTTGAAATCGTAAGTAAATCACTGTGCGACGTATTGATGTTCAGGATAATTTGGGATGGTTTGTGGGAGGGGAGTCTTTCATCATAACTGCAAGTTGGGTATTGCTCAAATTGGCCGTCACTGATGTTTGTGGTTACGTAGCATGAGGTTTACTTTGAAATTTTTTCCTTAAGTGACACATATTGAACTGGTTCTGCAAAATGGATAGATTACATTTGCATTTTATCCTTTGATATTTTTCACTGTATTGAAGCTCTTTTTAAAATGAAAGTTTTACTTTGTTTCTCATATGTAAAGCTGTACTGTATGGTAATATATGTATTCATGACTGTACTATAACTGTGTGTTCAATCTTCCACCTCTGGCAGTGTGTGGTTGTTATGATGCACTGCAGAGAATACTGCTGCAATATGAAACGGGACAAAGGCGCCAAGAGCAATGAGTATGTGCAGTTGTTGAATTTTCTTTCCTTTACCAATTTGTCATTCCAGATGTAACCATGTACTGTAGTTTTTATATTACAACATATATATCAGTACATTCAGAACCCATTAATGCGTGGGTTCTAGTTCTAGATTCAGGCCACAATGTGCTTTCATTGATTTGATTTCAAATAGGCAAAATCTTGATTATCAGTCCTGTGAAATGTAAACTCAGGTGTCACATTTTTATATTGACTCCAAGACACTTGCCTAGCTAGTACTGCCTTCATGCCACATAAGTATTGAGACTGAATTATAAAACGTCTGGTACATTTCCAATTCCTGTACCTTATTCCAGTCTTTGTTCCATTATATCCAATAAACATACTGGTGTAGTGGCAACACTGAATCTATTCCATTCTTGGCTTGGTCACCAGTTCTCCTGATTGAGGGTTCTCTCAGTTATCTGCTGTACTAGGCCTTCCAAGTTCCTGTCACGATTCTTGATCATCATCTTATTTTATGCTATATCACATCCACAACTGAAACACCTTTCTCCCATATTATGTCTAAGAGTACTGTAGTTATTTCAGGGGCTTTTTATCATTCTTTCTGTTTGTCCATACCATTGAGTGTATCTTTTATATTATTAAAATATCTTCTTTTTTCCCATTAGATCTGCCACCAGCTTTATAGGTGTCAACTTTGTTCCTTGTGCAGTTCTTTTCACAGCTTCTCTCAGATTTCGTCACTAGCCATAGGAACTACGTCACTAGCCATAGGAACTAAGTCTTCATTGTACTGCACTCCAATTGGGTCTTCTCAACCCCAGCCAGTTCTGTCATGTGGCAGCTTGAATTTAGGTTTCGACTTTGCAGTGATTAATGTGTTCATTTTCTGTATGCTTCATGGAGTAGGTCTGTGATTGGTTTTAACTACCCGTCTCTGTCTTAACTAAGTATATGATGCAGGTTTTTTCTTAAAAAATTGATTGTTAGTCAGAATGTACCTGCAGTTTTATGGAACTGAAAGGTTCTCTACTGTGTTCATGACAGTCACCATTACATGTTATTCTGAGTAACATTCCTTGTAATCATTGCCAGTGGAATCCAGTATATATTCTTCAAATTGTCGATCAGGTTATAGTAAGGGGAAATGAAAATCAGTTATTATGTAATGTTGCAGTTACTTTGATCATTACCATCGTATACTTTCAACTTTTCCACTGTGTTGAATATAGTCAAATGCACTAGTATGGTGTACTTTGATTCACTTGAAACTGGTGCATGGTTTGAAAATGAACTACCGCAAAGTACATTGCAGTTGGAAAGTAAATACATAATACTAAGTGGCTCCATTTCTTAAGTGGAATGCTATATTGCTACTATTCTTGCACCATGTTACGGCCCATATACTTCCATTTAGTGTCAGATGTCACCATAGGCTCCAGCATGTTGCACACTTCTGCACCATGGAAGGTACAGACTCTCATAATGCTTTTTTTTAAGAAGTCAGTAAGAACATCAGTAGATGTTTCTTGGATTTGTTGCTCCAGTTCATGAAGTATGGTTTTGGATCAGTATACTTCCATTGTTGCTTAGGCCCACACACAGAAATCACACACGACACATTCTGTTGGTCCCTCACGCTACATCCACTGACCAGGAGAATGGTTGTCAAGCCTCACATGAGTGGGAAATGCAAAATCTTGCATGAAATGCAGTTTGTCATAATTGTCCCACTCAGTAACAGTGGGCAACACACAACTATGAAACATATTCAGGCAGTATTCGCCATTCATTTTATTTTGTGTTTGGTTTACAGTTACCCTATAATACATTCTGTTTTGACTTTAATCCCTTTCCATTTTCCAGAAATTTATGTAAATTTGCCTTTGAACATGCCATGATGGTGTAGCTTCACATATTCTTAACCTCAACATGCTATGGAGATTATATGGGTGACCAGTATTTAGACTGTGTCTATGAGGAATACGCTGTAAAGATGGCAGTTCGATTGAACTGCTTTAGAATACAGTCTAGTTGCAGGCTTTCATGATGTGTATAATGGTGGTGGTATGATAGTGATGATTACTTTGTTAATGTTAAGACCTTTACATGTACACTGCATGTCTTGTCTCACTGTAGAAGTAAAGGACAGACCGCACAGTACAAGTTGTTTTACATGCTGTATGTAAAATTGAAGTCAAGACTAACCTGAAAGTCTTCACTAATATTTATTTAATGCTGTGTAGCAGGGCTGGCCAACATGTGGCCCTAAAGTAAAGTATTTGTGGGCCTCAGTCACTTGAATAGTTTCATTAGTGTGAATAGTTTCAGTAATACAGTTTAACAAATTATAATATGTGTACAGAACATAATTTGATGACTTTATTAGCAGAGAAAATGTTTACAACCTGTAATTCATCACTTTTGAGACAGCACACAGTAAACCACTCATTCTTTGCATTTTACCAAGATCAGTAAGGCCTACTACCTTCCTTTACATATATGCAGCCCTCAGGCATGTTTGTATGAATTATGTTGCCCTCCTGTTTGTTGAAGTTGGCCAGCCCTGCTATATAACATGAGCCATTTACAGTATCGTTAAAGTATGAAGCAAGCTCACAAGCAGTGGCAACCGATAGTTGTCAGATAAAGTAATGACCCTATATGTACAAACATATAATATGAGTAACAAGTAACGTTATTGGTAGTAGATACATGAAGTTTTATCAAAACTGTTGTTTGCTGGGATGTGATGCCATGTAGTCTGGTACAAGGTTAACATTTTAGAGGAAAGTGCTGTCTATATCTTCAGGGTAGGAGAAGATGGTGGCAGTCTGTTGCTTCAGAATGTTGGTAACCTTGTAACAGACTACATGTTTCACATTCCAGAAGGCTCCACTCTATATTTTCAGTGACATAAGAGCTTCAAATCTCATAATGTTTTGTTATTTAACACATTTGCTGGAATGTTTTGATATAATTAGCCTCATTTTTGTTCTTTAGGCTGTAACATATTTTGGCATTAAAATGTGGGGAAAATGTTATTGGACATTCAATATTTCCTTTATATCAATTCACATATACAGATAATAAATGGGACATATAATGATGTTACCTTATGGGAACATATATAGGGGACTGCAATGAAATTTATTGTAACCAAAGTAGTAGCTGGGATATTTCAGTCATTATAGTGACTAGGATACAGGGTGGATGACTGAGGAATCAGGGTTAAATTTGTGGTAGGACAAGAAATTTTATCTGTGCTTAAAAACATCAGACCAACTCTGGGGCCCACCCAGCCTTCTATGTTTTGGGTACTGGTGGCAGTTGACTTCTCACTTTTATTTGGTGCCAAGGTTAAGAATGTGTGGAGCTGTACCTCAAATTTATATGCCTTCGTGGCATAATGCTTATGTCAGCACAGGGACAATGTAACCTTTTTCAATTGTAACCAAACTTCTCTGCTAACTCTGTATCTCTTTAAGGTAAGAGTCAGCAAGTGAACAGAGCTGTTGGTGCTTATTGCTGGTTATACTGCTTAATCTATAGTGATCCTGAGGGGCCTCTGATTGTGTATCTCACACCCACATACCTGATGTAATTGAATACTTGTCTCCAAAATCTGTTTATAAAGGTCTTGTTGACAGTATGTTCCAGTTGCAGCATGTTTTCTGCAATGCATTACAAGGCACTAAGCTGTAACTGTGTTACCTGTCAGATGCATGGTCTCAGTAATATAACAGTACCCCAAGAGCACAGGGCTGAAGACGAGTGTATTTTATGAAATCAAAATGTTACGAAGTGTTGGAAGTAAATATGCTACTGCAGAATCTTAGTTTGTATACTACAGGAGTATTACTGTGTGTGAAATAAACCCTTCTTAAAACAGAAGGTCATGATAAATATGTAAGTTTGCATTGTGTATTCATTGTGTGCATTTTCTTATGATATTACAGGCTGTGGTAATTTACTCTGTCATTGTTGATTTACAAGTGCAAAATAAGGTGTCTCATTGACAAGCATAATTGTTGAACAACATTTATTTAATTAATCTTTATCTGACAATGGTGTGTGGTCATGGTCATTGACCAAAATTATCATCGCAGGCACAGGGATTGAGACAATACATTCTAATGCTTGAAGTTGGAGGTCCATCCAGCCTTCAAAATGTATAAGGTTTTTTTAAGTTGAAGTGATGAACAGTACCAACTTTCAGTCATGACTAGCACCTTACTATGTGGGAATAGAGTGTTTTCTCCCAGTAGTGTGGGCTGGTGGCAAGATTTGAACTTTGAGGAGGGTCTCAGTTTTATCTTGGGGTAAACAGTATTATTGCTGTTGAAATGCTGCAACACTCAACCAGCTGGACTGCACACATTGCAGTAATGCAGAGCATTGTTATGTTAGTAAAGGGTAGTGTAGTGAAAAGAAATAGGTTCTGCAAATCAACTTGAAATCCCTGTTTAATGGTTTCATTAGGAATTAATGTCATGACAGTTACGGTAACTTTGCCAATTCCGTAAGACATTTTAATATCTTAGGAACACTGTATAATTCAAGTCATTATAAATTAAAGGAAGAATTCTGTACTAATTAATTTGGGGGAAAGAAGCCCACCGAATTCTTGAGAAATGTATCCTGTCTTTTAGTCTTCGCCATTGCAGGTGTAAATATAGAGTACAAAGCGTAATGTTTCATCTAACCTTGCAGACAGGCACAAGATTGTTACTCCTTTGGCATGGCTTCTGTCAAGAAGCATTTCTCTGCTGAGGAGAATTTCAAGAGGTTCTTGTGTGTACTGAACAGTTTTGGATTGTTTCTACACTGTTTTTTCGATGTTGCATGTCTTAAGATATGGTTTGGAATTATTAGACATTTGACAGTGTTATCATTCATCCTAGGATGTTGCATATGATGGAGGGATATCTTGTCATTGTGACATAGTTCTGTTTGCCGTAAATACGAATAAAATAAATAGTTAAAACAGAATTACATGTGGGTTTTTTAGGTTATGATGTTTAGTCATTAAAATTTATAGCATTAGACCTTCAGGTTCTAGATTGACTGAGAACCCTGCATGCTGAATTGGTTGATGATGCTATGGCTTCTAATGTGAGAAGTTGTCTGAACGTGAGAATGTTTTGTTTACATTTATTTAACACTAACTGTTTTAACAAGTTTTATTTTGTCCTGAATTTAATATTTCAGTTTGTGATCTCTAAAGGTTATGCTTGCATTTACATAATTTATATGTGCCATTAAGATGGAATGTAACTTTACAAGAGAACTGAGATTATTGTACCTGGTGAGAAACCTGTCATTTTAGTAAGGGGAGAGCAGAGGCATCCAATATATTGCAACAACAGGCCTAATATACAGGAGTTGATGCTACAGCAGTATTGAATATTGTGATTTCAACATTCTGTATTTCTTGTGACTTTTGTTATGGACATTTATAAGGACAAAATATGCATTGACTGTCCACCTTATATAAGAATCAAGAAGGATTCTCCAATATATTACACAAAAATATACCTGTTGCATAAAGGTGTAACGGGTGGCTTGTTATATACCATATTCCAAAAGACTCTGGTCTTTGGACACTAACATGTCAAACAAGTGATCTCATTAGAGCCCATCTTATTCGTATACTAGGGCAGTTAATTCTGTACTACATCAAAATTAATTATCTATGAAATGTTTAATCCACTGCGGAACTTTCATAAAAAAAAAAGAAGCTGTGACTTTATAGGCTGTATCCTTATGTTGGTTCAAATTCCTTTATAATTTCTGTGGTACACAACAATTTTTAAACATTTTTGCATAATGTTATAAATTTGTGACATTCAGTGACAACTGTAGGAGATCATGTGTATTTGTCCTGCATGTATTGATAATATACATGTTGAAGGTGACTTTTCCTGTTTCATGATGTCCTGTTATTGGGAAACAATATTGACCCAAACAACATGATTTAACCCTGCATCATATGGAATCAACTGTTTGTCTGCAGTTACACCACTGTTGTGTACACACAGCGTAGAATTGCAGGCTGTGTTGTACTTGTCAACCTTAAGAACTGGCCCTCTGTAGCACTGCCTCTAGTTCACATGCAAAATGTAATCCCTGAAGCGACCACAACTCCCTTCTTCTCTCCTTTAACCATTTTTACCCCTTTTTGTTATGTACAGCATTAAAGTTTTGTTATAGCTGGCCAAATTATTTGGGTGCCTCTGGTGTAGAAAGTGAAAGAGTTTGATATGATTGATGTCACAGTATTAAAAGATGATCTGATGTAAAGGAACTTGTCCTGTTGTTATTGTTATGTATTGTATATTGCTATGTGTTATTTGTAAAGGCATAGTAACAAGTGGTATGGCTTGTCTAGTCAGTTTATGGTTATGCATTGGAATGAAGGTACAAGAAACTGTTATGTTCTGAGGTAGGTTTATATTACTACAGTAAAGCTGTGATATCCGGCCCTCTCCAAGACCAGAAGGTTGCTGGGTGTCATTTTTTTTAGATATTACAATGTAATGTGGTAATGTGCATCTTGGTAATGTGCATCCTGGTGTATCAAGCAATCTTACGGATGGACCTAGCCATTTAATTTGTCACTTGATATCCTGTCATGTTTTCCCTACCACAATTTCTATTCCTTTTTCATCACTATGTACATAACGTTGTGTATGTACATAATCTAAGGAAAACCAGCAGGACGCCAGTAATTAGCAGCTGAACTATGGGAATTCGTACTAGTTGCCACTGGTTGATAAAATAACATGTAATGATCCTCTTAGTTATTTTCAATTCAACAGAGCTTTCCTGTGCCTGAATTTACATCTTAAAGTTAGTATTGTGAATACCTTCTTCTTCCTCAGGCACTGCAACTTCATTGTTTGAAAGTTTTGGCCTCCTCAACTACTTCCTTCCATTTAACCCAATCCTGGATGCATTTTGTCCAATTATTTATTTTCATAATCCTTAAATCTTCTTTTATATCGTTTTCCCATTTAATTTTGGGTCCTGCCAATCTTGTAGCTATCGGTCTCCACTTGTATTTTTTTTTACCATCCTATAATTTGTCATTTGGTGTGCATGGCCAAACCAGCCAAATCTTTGGACCTTAATGTAGTTTGTTATATTCTTATTTCTTATTAGGTTATTTAATTCATCATTTGTTTTAATTCCCCATGTGCCATCTCTGTCCTTTGTAGGTCCGAATATTCTTCTTAATATCTTTCTTGCAGTTATTAATAATTTACATTTCATAGATTCTTTTAGTACCCATGTTTCACTGGCATATGTTGTCACATGTCTTATTGTAGTCCAGTATAACTTTTGATTTGGCTTTCATTGATACTAATTTGCTTTTAAATATTTTTTTATTAACATAATAAGCTTTATTGCCCAGAGCAATTCTGTCTTTCATTTACTTTTCAATGGAATTATTTCCATTTGCAATTGCTGCAGAATATTTATAGGACTTTACTTGTTCTAAATATTTTTAATCGATATCTGTGTTATTCCGACTAACTTTTTTTCTTTGAACATCTTAAATATTCAGTTTTTAGCTCATTTACAATTAATAAAAAATGTTTTGATTGATTTTTAAATTTTTGAAATGCGTCAGTTAATTATTGTTTTGTTCTTGTAGTTACCAGTATATCAACTGCATAGGCAGCACACTGTTTTACACATGTAGATATATTTCCTCTGAAATCTAATTGCTTTAATATTACATCTACAACTACACTAAATAAAGTTACAGATATAGAATCTCCTTGTTTTACCCCAGATTCTACTTTAAACTCTTCTGTATGTGCATTGTTTATCTTAACTCTTACTATAATACTGATTAGAGTTGGCTCGGTTTTGTTACACTATATTGTGCTATACATTCAATTATCTTATACCTATATACATAGTCAAAAGCCTGTGTTACCATCAACAGATACATTATGCAGATCTATATTATGTTCATAGCGCTTTTCAAAAAGTTGTCTAATTATGATTGTATTGTCCTTTGGAGGGGTATTTGTACAAATCCCATTTGACATTCTTCCATTTTTTCTCAACTATGTAAGATAATCTCTTATTTTATAATATAGCAGTTATTTTATGTGCAATATTAAGTAGTGTAATTGGTCTGTAGTTGTTACATTTAATCTGTCTCCTTTTTTGTATATTGAGCATAAAATTCCTTAATTTCATTGTGTTGGAAGTTTTTCTTTTTGCCATATTTTTAAAGTTAATTTATATGGTTTCTGTATCAAATTTCTTCCTCCATTTTTATCAATTCTGGGCATGTATTATTTCTATCAGCCGCTGTGTTAGACTGTAGTTAATGAATTATTGTATATATTTCATTTTACTTTGGTGTTGAAACCTCATAGTTGTCACTTAAGCTCTCTTTTATAGAGACAGATGTACTTAATGCCTCTTTTGGATTAAGAATATTATAAACATATTCTTTCTATTTTTTCAGTACTTGTTCTGTTTGTAATTTAACATTATTCTCAGAATCTTTACAATTTGTAGGTAATGTTGACTGCTGCTGGTTAAAATATTTTACTTCTTCAATAAATTTCTTTGTTTTGTTTCTTTTATTAGCTTAATCTAATTTGCAGTATTTTGTTGTTAAGCCATAGGTCCCCCCCCCC
>JGI20166J26741_10508892_pt1 | contig 15824 bp, 12 predicted proteins | sample TergutCu122P5_FD_26741 | JGI IMG/M metagenome (IMG submission 26741)
AACATGTAGGAGCTGTTTTAATGTAAATTTTAATATTCTTTTAAAGCAACTCTACTGTGCATCAGTTGGTAAATAAAAGACTTTGATAGTATCAAGATGCGTGATACAACTGTAAAAAAAAAAGCTAAAGAAATATTTTTAATTATACTGTTGTCTGGAGATATTAACATTTGTAGGCTGGACATAAACAGTCTGGCATGTACTTTATTTTTCTTACCTGGAAGGCAAGGCGTGCTCGATCTGCAGCATTGTCTAGGTCCTCTTCATTATTCAGTAACACACGAGACAGTGTGCGCAACGAAAATGAGCGCACGGTTTTGGCACACTTTATCTCTGCCACTTGGTATCCATTAACAAAACCCTTCACTACCGCAGAGAATCTCTCAATCAGGTTGTATTTGTACAAAGCCTCCAAAAGAAGTGGTGCTGCCACCTTGCGAAGCTCATGGCTTACAAGAATCACACCATCTGCTGAGTTACCTTTTACATTTTCTAACCATTGGATAAAGTCTGACAATCCAGATATTTCACTTTTGGTTTTTAGCACCTGTAACAAACAGATGTTTACAAGACAACACAAACACAGACATCAGATCACCTGGTCAGTGTCACAAGGATTGGTAATGTGGTCTGCACAACTAACCTTTCCAGTCTTAGAATCCTTGAGCATGCGATAGCGACCTACAGTAACAACTCTGATGTTGTGTCTACGCCGTGCTGCAGGATTTAAATCACGAAATGGCATCACATACTGAGAAAAATTAACTGAAGGAGAGAAAGCTGCAATCTGGCATATTTCATCAAGTAGTCGCCGCCCAGTGGTATCCATATCCCATCCAACCAAGCTATAATCACCAGGTGGCAGGCCTGACACCTCTTCATTCTGAACTCCGTTCTCCTTCACAGTTGCAGAAACCATTTTCCAGTAACCTGCTATGTAAGCACAATAATTATAGTCCATCACAAGCTGTAAGATACTGGAAACTGCAGTACCAATACATAATGAAGACATTTCCTTCCAAATTCCAACTAAACAACTTACTGTGCATTATAACTCTGTATGTTCACACTGGAAACTTATAGCACAATATATAACAACTAAATGTGCAGGAAATTGCACATTATAATACAGCACACTTATATATCACCTCCGATAAAAGGACTAAGCACCACATTTTGAACAGTATGAGGAAAGATGTGCCTCCCATCTCTACTACCAACCTTGTGCTCGTATTTGGTCACCTTAACATTCAGTGAGTAGTGCAAATTACCACACGCTGTATTACAGAATTTTTTCAGGCTCCTGCTCCTTCCTTCCTCACTCAGTGTCATTTCCTTAGAGTTAGAGACCAATATTACATGCATTTCTTTTTTTCCAATTCAAGTTACATGCCCACAAATGTGATTTAATTATACTAACAATGCTAAGCACATTCAATTACTTGAATACTTGCTTTTCCTAGTGATTAAAAATATCAACAAAATCGACAACCCATCACTGCTGAATACTTCAATAAGACAGAATCAATTTCAAAATACAGTCTGGAGTGGCCACACACAACTACGTATACAATAACTTTTAAAAAACTCTAGTTTCAAAGAGCATTTTGCCAAATGAAAATAGACAAAAATAAGTCTGAATACACATTTCCCTACACACAATCTTGAAAATATCAATTCCTCTAGTGTGACATGAACCATATTAGTGACATCAAGACAAGCAATTCTGTGCTACGTTACACATGATCGTAATCAATTCAAAGCTTCCACTTTAAGGTGTGTCATCCCCGTTGTGTGTGTAACTCATTGGGAGGGAGAAGGATGTTGTTTTGATGATCCTTCTCCCTCCTCAAAGCTTCCACTTCATATGCAGCTGAAAACTTTCAATAGCTGGTGTTGTACAGTATAAGGCAGTGTTCAATAAATCATATATTCTGTCAAATTGGTCATAATGCTCAAATATGGGGAGGATTAAGTAGGTGCCACTCTCTCCAAGAGAAGAGCACAAAACAGTCTCACGATGATTCAGCTTTGCTGATGCCAGGTCAGAACTTTTACATCTGACTCACTTTTATATTTCCACAGTTATCCTGCCTAAACAAAGGACACACACACACACACAAATTTGCTACATCTGTGTTTGTTGAGGGACTTCAGTAACATGCTAAAAGCTACATGCAAAGAATCATCAACCTCTTTATTTTAAGACAAAGTTTTTTAATCTTTTCTTATTTCTTGCTCACACAATGTCCAATGCCAAATGTTCATCAAAGTAACACCACAGGGATGCATGAAAATAACAATCTGTGATAAATATGGTCTTCAACAAAAATGGTTAGCTTCCACAAGCATGCTGTGCAATCTGAAAAGTGCTGCAAACTACTTACTCGGGCATTGAACCAACTCATTTCCAAGCAGAATGCAGTCTCATTTCACAATGAGTACTAATTTTAAATCACTCCATGCTTCCTAATAGTATGTTGGTTTCAAAAGAATATAGAATGTCACTGGATGGACAGCTAGATTATATGCATTCCACAGACCTGGTTAATGCTGATGTTGAACAAGTCAGTATATGAATAAACATACTAAGCAACCCCAAGCAGAATACATGAAAGATACAATTAGAATTGCACTCTTCTGGGTTATTACACAGCGAGTAGTGAATTATTCCGCCTGGGGTAGCGTAGTGGTTAAGGCGCTGCGCTACTAGTCGGATGGTCCCGGGATCGATTCCCGGTGGTGTCACTGGGGATTTTTCCCGTGGTTCCTTCTGACAAAACCATGTGCCCTGGGGTCGACTCAGCCCCTGAAAATGAGTACCAGGGATTTCTCCTGGGGTAAAGGCAGCCGGTGCGTATGGCTGACGACCTACCACCCGTGTAGTGCAGAAACGTCAAGATAATCTGGGGCCTTAACCTATCCGGAACCCCTTGGGCCACCTCGGCCTGTCGCGGGACACCTTTACTTTTTAGTGAGTTATTCCAAAACAAGTATTAAAGTTCTATAGAAATTAACAAGCTGCTATTAACAAATGTATCCAAAGGAGTTCCATCACGCACAACACAGTTTATTAGACAGGTGACTAGTTTTGGCACAAAATATGGGATACATTTATTGATCTGCGCACAGTGGGGATGTGTCACCTAAAGATTATACGCTGCTGTTAATTATGTAAGGTTTGGAAATTCATGAACACAGTAGATGTGTGAGAAAAGGAATCCTGTTTTAACACCAAGTGAAACTGTTTTATGTTAGTGGATAGACTGTTCACACTTACTAAGTACTCACAACAGACATTAATTCCACATAACAAAAAACCTTTTTAGGTACAATTTAAATCAGTAATTGGTCTGTGGAGATCATATACGTGTTTGGTGCTGACTTTATGGGTTTATGAATTTGCCTGAAAATTTTCAGTTATCCACAAAAAATGCCATTAAAACACATACATTTTCAAAGGAAAGTGTTTACTAACACTTTCCTTTGAAAATGTTCCTTTGAAAAAATCCTTAAATGAACACCTACACAGCCCACTTTTCTGAGCAACGGCCATAATTCTAATTATTCTGTGCGCACCAAGAATTTCTTCTACAAAGCAACCCGGAATGCACGTAAAGAAGCTCGGATCAAGCAGATTGTCAGATGAGCTAGAAAGGTCATTTCTTTGACAAAGTCACTCCTTGCGCTTATACACAAGTAAGAAATGTTAGTCACAAACAATTCTGAACAACACATGACCCTTCATGAACTACTTGTCTGTTTTGGATACAATGCCAAATCTATCCCCGCTAACATGTGTTTCTTGTAATCAGTGAAATGAAGCATTGTTAACAGACGTACCCTTCCTTCCACATACAGTATCACTTGAACACACATGAAACTTTCGACACGGAACAATTGAACTACAACCGACGGGAAGAAAAAAGAACTTCCAGCAATACCACAAGTCTAAGAAGAAATCGCATTGCTCACCGTCTATTCTTAGCAAATACATCGCTGCCCCGCCCCTTTATTCTTCTTACGAACTTACATGTAATAGACGAAGGTAACTCACCTTTGTATATTCAGTTCTCGTAAGTTGGTAGGATACCCCCGTTTTAAAATAATGTTCTTCAATCCAAGTATTTTGTTCTTACAGACTATGCGTACGTCAGTACCACAATGATATGCACGTGGATGAAGATAAAAACGTCTAGATCTTCACGCCCTCACTACACGACACACACACACACACACATCGAGAGTTCCCCGAATCCTGTTTTTCTAGGTACTGGTTGTGTATTACGTCATCAGTATCGTTCATAAACTGGCCAACAATAATGCAACAGATCAAAATGAATGACAGAATTCGTACGGAGGGAAATTTAATTTACGATTACTGTGTAAATTGTTAGAAAATATCTTTAACTAACATTTATGCACTCAACATACTCCTCAATCAAGTACAGAAATTTTAAGACGTGTATAATAGATATTGACATAAATAACCTGCTGGTTGTCATTCATAGCGAATATTCCTCTATGACAGAACACTCCACAGGGAGTATCAATTCCTAGTTACGTGTGCAAATAAGCATTTTGAAACAATAAGAATTATAACATACTAGTTATGACTAAGGGATGACCTGGAATTAAGATAAAATTTAAACAGATGGACGATGGTCGACCCTTGTATGTTGACCATCTTCGATTGGTTGCATATCTCCCTTCTAGTGTCTGGCAGTCCTGTGCCTTGGGCATGGTTCGTTGAAGATTTTTGGGGCCTTCTACCAAACAAGATATTGAGGCCTTCTTTATACCAGGTGGTTGTCTATAAATGTAGAAAATCTGAAATAATTTAAACTCTGCTAAAGCTACCATACGCAGTGTTTGTGCTGCCTGCTAAAACAAAAGACAAATGCCACACAAAATAATAATAATAATAATAATAATAATAATAATAATAAACTGCAATTGGGTTATCATCCGGTGGCAGCGGTTAGTTTACGTGTACACAGATATAAAAAAAAGTAACTAGGAAATTTAAGTCGAGAGGGCTACATGAGAGGCATGTAGTGTGTCCATTCTGTAACCACAGCGCTGCGATTTGCTAAAGGACTCGCCTTACAATTTTTTGTTTTGCTGCTCGTAATGCACATGTTACCAGTTTTACTATTTCAAAGGAAAGCGCAGTTGTTTTTAAAATCACATTTATTGCCAGCCAGTTTAGTTATTCCTACATCAAATTTTTATCAACTAAAACTTATCAAATTTGTTTCTTTCAATGACGACCCTGTCTGGGGGAGGAGAAGGGGGGGTCCTCAAAAAGACGGAGCACCACGCAGGTGCCGTGATTTTATGGCCTTGATCCTGATCTTGGATGAAACATAGTACTTCTAGGTCTTCTGCATACTAATTTAGTACTGAGATTAACTTATGAGTTTTATCTAGTTAGCATATAGATAAATACAATTTCGTTCTATTGCAAATCGAGCTAAAACTTAAAATGTCGGTCGAATTGTTCACCTCTCATGCTATATTTCGTGTGCTGTTATACATGTGTAGTGATCCCATGTGTTTCAAACGATATCATATTCACGCTACTTTAGTTCTACGTATTAACAAACACACTGGTACGTGTGCGTTCCGTAATAAAATTGTCTTCCTTGGTGCTTTATTTCAGTAACAGTGAATGAGCGATAACACATGTTTTGACCCCTTGCAACTTACTACTGACTTCTAAACGCGCTCGGGGTCGACATTTTGTTAGTATGCCGCACGCATTGCAGGTGGCAGTGTTGTTCAATGCAGAAACAAAAAAGCTGTAGAAAGCAAACGCAACGTATCCCAGCTGTTCTGATCGTTCAGGTGGATGTTGTGGAACAAATGGTGAAATTTGTATTTTGATTTATGTTTGGAATGTATACAGCTAGGGTATGTTAAGTAGCTGTTCAAGACTTTGCTAAGTCTCAATACATACTTTGTATGACTTCGACCCTGAAGGAAAGAAGAACGTGATTAATCAGAGAAAATACGTAACAGTTAAATCTAGAACAGCGTATTGGCGATACAGAAAAACTAGCCTGTGCATTGCCTTGTTGGATAACATTGGGGGTAGCATTAGTTTGTATCAGTGTTTAAGCGCAACGGCAAATAGTCTTGTATTTCAGCTAGGCAGTCGTGCAAATTTTTAGGCCAAGTTAAAATGGCCCAACAGCCCACAAGTAGTGCTCTTCGTGCTCTGGCATTGGAATACAAGAGTCTGCAAGAAGAACCAGTAGAAGGATTTCGTGTGAAACTTGTTAATGAAGACAATTTGTTTGAGTGGGAAGTGGCAATTTTTGGACCACCAGATACATTGTACCAAGGTGGATATTTCAAGGTGAGTTGCATCAAGTGGAACTAAACCTTTGGGAGCAGGTACTACGTCTTGAATTTGATAAGTAATGTAGATGTGGAAACACTGCGTGCACATATGTCTAATACGTTGAAGCTTTATTAGGAGAATATAGGATAAAATAATGACAGAAAATTGGATAAATGTGTGTACTAGCAAGTGAGTGTAAAAAATGAAAATATATCACGGAAACATGGGAGTCTAAACTAAATTATTATTTCTCCTGTTTTATGTAGGTAGAAATTTGATTGCTCATCATTGTGAGGGAAGAAGTGTGTAGTAAAGTCGCAACGTTACAGTATGGTGACTTATTTTGTTACCTGAGTAAATTAGAAAGTTGAGGAACACATAGTCCCCTGTACAAAATAGTTGCTCCAAGAAGAAACTGTCAGAAGCAATACTTAGACCATATAGGGACCAGAAACAGTTATTTGTGGTGAGGGATTTGAACCTTACGATTCAGTAGTTTCCTTCTGAGATCAATAATAAAAACCTGAAACAACCAACTTACTTCATGTTCTTTCTGTTGATTGGTGTTTTGGAGTCCAAGAGTAACTGATTGTTCTTCCACAACATGTGTACAGTTTTGGCTGCATTGTTGTGTAAAAAATCTGTTGCTGGTTAGATCGGTGTTTCTGTCATTTTATTTTTTGCTGTTATTCTCATGAAATACATTTCAGCTCTGCTTGTGTGCCCTGAGACTATTAATGTTTCAAAAATTTCACTTATGTTACATTTGCTTGTGGGTATAACTGGCTTGAATACTCTTTTACCTCACACATGTTTATGTTTTCTTATACCACAGTAAAACCTATTTGAAGTAGACTAGGGAATGATAGCTTTCCTCTTCAGGTACCTCTCTATTAATGTTGCCTATATTCTGGTTATAGTAGGTTGCCAATATTCTCATACCATCTGGAATTTTCTTCTTGTATGGCAGTATAGGCAAATTCAGCCCAAGGTCTTTGTCTGGGTTTGTGGATGTTTGGTAGGATAAACTTAAATTGGGAATTGGTCTGTCACAAGGCCTTTGTCTGTGCCAGGACACCACAGAACACACGTCAATACCTAATTGGGGTTTGAACACATGATCTTCGTTTTTGAGTGTTTAGAGACAGTACATACCTTAGATTGAACAGCCACTATCATCAACCCCATCTGCTTTTTAAAAGAGTAAACATTATAATTACACTGTACATCAAGTGTTAAATTTTTTACTTATGTGATACACTAACAAATGCACATTAAATATGTGCATTTTTTGGTTTATCATTTAAGTATAAAATATTCTTTAATGAATGGGTATAGAACGCATAAAGTTAAATTTTTCTTTCTTTCTCTTCTTGAATGGACTTGCTGCCCTTGCAGATCTTGAGCCACTGATTTATAATGTGGTAACAACAATTCTGCAATATGTATGGTTTTGAGAAATGGGCAAGTGAGGTTTCGAGTGTCGGTGAATACAGTCACCATTATGTAATGTAATGTTACACACCTGACAACAAAAATGTAATGATAAAGGCAGAGTTGTTCTTGTCCATGCTATGAAGGCATTCAGAGGGAGGAGACATATAGCTCCCCACATTCTTAACACCAGCACTGGCTGTAGGTGAGTGGTTAACATCACAAATTAGCTGCTTTATCTCTGGGGAAGAAGCCTGTAGTACCCATTGAATATGAGAGTGGATGGGCTCTGGAGCCAGTCCAGACATTTTGGAGAAGAGAAAATTCTCCTACTCCTGCCAGGAATCAACACAGGATCATACAGTCATTATCATATTAAATGTACAGGGTAAGAAAAAATAAGCATATTAAAAGTTGTTTCCCTTTTTTTCCCTAATATAACATTTCAGATGTGCACTCATTATTTATGAGGCATTTTGTAGCTTTAATGTTAATGTTTAAAACATTATACAGTTAACAAAAATAAGAAATAAAACATTATAGTACTCTAACAAATAGGTGGCATTATGTAATAGAATGAAAAAGTGTGCATTTGCCTTTAACGTGTTCAGTATCTTTTCACACTTAATTTCCTTGTGTATGTTAGCCACACACTATCAAAGTGATGCAGTTTGATAGCACGTGACATGCTCTTTGGTATCACTTTGTAGCAATGATTGCTGACTTGTTTATCAGTTTTCAAAACACTGAACATGGGTGTGATTGTGGATATTACAGTCTTGGCAAAAGTGACATTGTGTAGTATGGTAGGTAGTAACTCCCAAACCACTTTGAGTCACGTCCCAGAAGACTAATATAACTGCATCGTGTTAAGGAGATTGTTATAAATGTTGGTTATAATCAGAGACCTAATGCTGTGTGACCATTGGCACACATCGTAGGTATGCATTGTTGTCTTGAAGTGTGTATGGTGTAACGACATGAACTGGTGGCAGATGGAACTTTTTGTTGTGTGTGCATGCTGGACATCGAGAAGTGTTTGTCATTTTAACTGAAGGAGCCATTATTTTTGTCTTGGAGATTAATCTTGCTGATTCCAGTGGCCACATGATCTAAGACATAGGACTGCGGCTGCTTGCTTGCTGGGATTGTGAGTTCAAATCTTGTCAGGGGCATGGATGTCTGTCCCTTGTGAGTATTGTGTGTTGTCAGGTAGAGGTCTTTGCGTCGGGCAGCAATAATCCTCTTACACCTTACACCTACAATCGGTAGTAGAAAAAGGTCAGACAAAGAAATAAAGCTTATTTTTGTAATAGAACATTTAATAAAGTAAAAGTAAAGCAATCCCTGTACATTCCTGGACAGGCCCTGAGGGTTCCAGGAGGTTGGGGCTCCCAGATTTCATGACATTCAGCAGTTGAAGGTGGTACAGCTGTCAGCCCAGCGCACCAGCCGCTTTTACTCCCAGGAAATATTCCTGATACTCATTTCTGTTCGAGGCTAAGTCGACCCCAGGGCCATAGTGCGGCCGGAAGGATTATGTCAATGAAAAACATTTAATTAAGTCCTGCATTTAATTAATAGTTTTCTTAGCACCGTCGTCATTAGTTTTGAGCATTGTATTTTGTAATGTCACACGTACATGTTTTAAATACCTAAACTGAAGGCCCTTGTAATGTCATAACATGCAGTGTTTAATTTTTCTGCTAGCACGATGCACTGCCGTGCGGCAGTGGTATTGATTTCTCTTAACGTCCGTGGCCGCGATTCAACCAGAAATTATAAGGGAGGGAGAAAGGGGGAAACGATCTAGTACGCAGGTAATATCGGATCAGGATCGGTGGAGTGAACTGTCTTGGGAACATTCAGTTTGGGAGTTCAATGTATTCAGTAGTGGCGTCTTAATTCTCACTTCTGCTTTAAATAGATACCGCAGCGTTAAGGCCGGCGCACACTACGTCGAACTGAAACAAATCAGCAAATATATCGTCTGAACTTGTTTTGCTGAATTGTTTCTCAATAAAAAGTTCGATTCAGGTTCGTGACAATTATAACAATTTTTATAATACTCATTCATTGTCCCCATGAGGATTTAAAACCCGAAGGGCAGGGCTTGAATTAAAGTGTGATATTTTCCGCCGACGCAGTCCAGTGTCACGAATCGAAGTGAGCTGGCCGTAATGTAGCAGGAGATATTGTTTGATTCCGTTCCGTGCGATCAAGAATGCGTTAAGTTGTGACATCAATCATAATCGCAAACATACGCATCATGGTGGGTTGGAGTGGGGGTACTTGGGTTGTTTTCGTTAGAAGCTGAACGCATTTTCTAACATAAGTTGTTTTCAGGCCGAACGAAGGGAGGTTAATTTTAGATGTGAGCCAATGTGCCGTATGATTTGTCGTCTGTGACCCTTATTATTCCCATCAACTGGACAAGTGCAATGCATAGTAGACCACGGGCGAGAAAATTGAAATGTCTGGGAATATGTGGTTAGGTCCTCTAAGCGTGTTAGACCTATGTAGGAGTTTTGTTTCTTACCCGATTTGTTGTGAAAGCCTCCAAACAAAACAGAAAACCAGTTGTTAATTAGTATTATGTATTTTTAAAAGCGGACTAAAGATTCATTTTTAAACAGACAGTGTGTTAGACATGTAATCTCAGACGGCAGAAACGTATGATTCGAGGGGGCGCATGGGAGCGAATAGGTCATGTTACTGTCAGTTGGACTGTAATTCTGAAGGCGTTGTGAAGTCTTCTTTAAAAGAAACATTAAACTGCGTGTATACTTCTTTAACGTGTAAATGCGGGGTGGTTAGTAGAGAATTAGTTGTAAGTTGCTACCGAAAAACCCCATTCCATTAAGTGGTTACAAGTAGACGGTCATTTTCCAGGGGAAGGAAGTGGATACTTCAAGCTGACATTAAAAGACCGGGCTTGAACTTGTTTACTTATATTTTCTAATACGGTGGGCTGGATTTTAAAATTTCCACCTAACATCTTATTAGATACAGTTGCAGTATACCGTTGAAGGTAAATGTAATGTAATAGAAACTTCTGAATACGCCCTTTTATACTCATATAAATATTTCCTCAAACCTTTAGATGATTTGATCTGATGTTGGATTTCTTGACCATTGAAAGTGGGACCGTTAGGTTGCCCCGAAACATCGGTAAGGAATTAACACTGTACGCTGCGTAATATCCCAGAAGAACGCAGATCTTATTGGCATCGCGGCGGAAGCCTGAAATCGCCTTCAGAAATATCTGTACACAAATCCGCGGTAACGAATACAGAATTATTAGCATATGAAATCTCCGAAAGACCCCGAAATTATGTCAGACGTTTGAATTTCAGCAATACTTGTAATACGTCTCGCAGTATAAACGCCGAAGTGCGAGATGTGGCTATTAAATAGCGAGACTTTTCAGAGGCATATTTTGTTAACTGTATCATCATTTCATCTCCTTCTGTCTGTCGGCAGCTACACGCCGCTCCACATAAGCCCCTTAGGTCTTAAAACATCCATTGAATACATTTTATGAGAGGATAATTTTCATGAAGTCTCTGTCGTCTCTTCAGCAAGTCTGGGATGATGTCACAGGAGTCACGAAATCGTGTGTATCGTAAGAAATTGAAGATTTCCGAGGAAGTTCCCTTCAAATTAACAAGACATTTGTTTATTCATACTTCATTTTTATCAAGCACGATTGCGGCAATTTAAAAAGGCGTTTGTAAAAGTGTTTGTTACTGTATCCTGCGTCATCGTAACGGAGTGTGTTTTGGCATGTGACTGACGGGAAGTTTAGCGGTAACTGACATCGGTACTTTGGTCATAAACAGTCAAGGTCAGGAGTTCTGCGCGAGGTCTCGTTATTGAATTATCCACACCGACACCAACCCCGTAGTTCTGGTTCATCTGTAGATGCCTGCGGCCGTCCTCATATCGGTCTGCCCTTTTGTATTTGCACAGCTGTAGTTAGCTTTAGTTTTATTTAATTTCATTCCATTTGAATGTTACGGATACAACAGGTAAGCTCTTTAATGCTGGAACACACTGCAATAATAGTTATATTGTTGATGTTGTGGCTGATGTACTTTGTGTGCGTTTATTTGATCCTGACGAGGAGGAGCATGTGTTTTTAAATGTAGGGTACATTGGTGGTAGTGGGAAAACGTGCAGTTTCTTTCCGGTTTCCACAGAAGAGATTTAATGAGATCTGAACAGCTTTATGGAAAATTTTCCCTGAAACGTGTGTGTAAATGTACGTAAAGACACAGCAGATCATCACATGTTGTATTCGGTGTGAACTGTATGTTACGAGCGTGTTATATGCATTTTTGCTCCTTAATATTCCGAGTTTCGAGAGCAGTCGTGCCCAGTGCCTAATATTGGTGCTATCTTTCAGGGGGTTGACGTCCCGCCCTTGCCCTTTCTCTCCCTTGCCAGTGTCCGCTGCCTGTTGTCAGAGTGAGACATCGAAAACGAATGGTTTTAAAGCTCGTTGCTAATTGTGGCTTGAAGTGATGTTTATTGTGATTTTAGTCTACGAAAAACTATAATATAAATAATATCTTTGTGGTTTTTGAACTGCTGCTGTAGAGAAGGTTTCGTAAGTAAAGTCTGCAAGCAGCGGTGCCAATTCATCGTATCGTGCAGTAAAATGGAAGCAACTTTCCATTTCATTCAGCGACCTAATGTTGTATATTCTATGAAATTAATCGTCAATTAGGGTTTCCGCTGAACTGCTGGCAACGCGATGGGATTCCTTGGAGCACACTTTCGAAAATACTTATATAGCGACTTTTTGTGCACTCTTCCTCTTTTTCCAAATCTTACGAATACACTATTAACTGTTTTTGTTTCCACATACAGTCCTCCTCTAACAGAAACTGTTCACATAACCCAGACACTGAAACTTCCGTTGCACTTGTTGAGTCCACGTCTAACGTAGTACTGGAACATCAGGCAACGTGGAACCACTTTTGTTCTGTTTCGTTCGGAGGCGCTTGTTCTACTTGCGCCACCAAACGGAAATTTTATTTCGATGTGGTGAGTTCCGATATAGTGCGCTTCGGCTTTCGGACATTCGCTTCTGGAACGTTGATGACAGCAAAAGAAACACTGTGTATTAATTGCTGCATGTAGCCTAACGATCCACTTTCAGTTTGTATCTTCCTTACGTTGACTGTAAAATGGCAATAAGACGTATTTTTAACCATTTTAAATATGGAGTTCATCTGAATAATGTTAAAAAATTCAGTCAGAGCGTCATAAAAAGCTCCCAGCTTCTCCATTACAAATTCGATTATCGAGCGGTTAACCTCCTGAAGCCGGAAATTGATGTACCCAAATAATATATAAACATATAGTTCCTACGTCACAGTAAACGTTATTCCCCATTACAAAGAGAAAACGATTAAGGCTGTTTAGGGAAATAATTGTACTGTGTTCGCATAAGAGGTTACACAACTACACGACGGATCGTATTTTGTGAGTTCGTTATGTTTGATGGCCACTTGGCACAATTCTGAATACGTCTTTAAGCACCGTCTTTTGTCTCATGCCAGAGATAGCTACCATAATGTGCACATTAAGTTATTTAATGCAAATAACGAACGGAGACCCTCTCGCATGGAAATACATCGCAACGTATATGCAATGCTGGAGGACATTAACTTTTTTTTTTGTAGTTTTTTGTTCTCTTACTGTGTACTGCGATCGACCAGTTAGTCAAAATTAAGACTTAATCGCATCCGGAAGCACAGTATTAATTTCTGCCGAAAACAGTTAACATGTGTTTATTTAATTCAGGTACAGTGATATAAGGAAGGGCAGAATGGTTCAAGGATTGCCTGTCTGGCACTTTCAAGGCCGAAACATTGTGTCTTTCTTTGTCTTCCCGTTTTCGTGCTTCTCATTTTCATTTCTGGTTTTGTATGTTATGCCAGGCATTGCTTTCACTTTGCTCCTAGATTCGTAATATGAGTTAGCAGCCTGTGTTGATGTAGTATTTTACATGTATCTGGGAAGAAAGAGAAACATCCAGAAAGCACGGCCAGAATATCTAATCTACTGGGCGAGGTTCGAACTGGACGTTCCTGTCAGGAGGTTAGAACGTGTAACCATTTCCCCCCTTGTGGATTGAATTTGATCGGATATTTGCAGCAAGGTGTGTAGTAAAGCCATAGGTACGCAGTAATAAAAAATTCCTTTCCGACCTTCATGTCATGTCAGAACTATAATTTTGCCATTTGTTTTACGTGGGTGTGAAACTTGGTCTCTCTCGCTGAGGGAGGAACATAGGCTAAGGGTTTTTGAGAATAGGCTGCTGATAGGATATTTGGGCCTAGGAGGGACGAGGTAACGAGTGAGTGGAGCTTCATGACCTATACTGTTTCTCGAGTGATTAAATCAAGAAGAAAGAAATGAACGGGCAATATGGTACGTGTGGGGGAGAGGAGAGGTGAATGGATGGTGTTTGTGGGGAAGCATGAGGGAAGGGATAGTATTGAAATGGGTCTTCAAGGAATAGGATTTGGGGGGGTGGGGTGGGGGGTGGCATGGATGGGTTCATATAGTTCAGGACAGGGACAGTTGACGAACTCTTGGTAACGCGGTATGAACCTTCGGGTTCCATGAAATGAGGCAATTTCTAGGCTAGTTGAGGACTGTCAACTTCTCAAGAAAGAATCTGCTTTGTGCAGTTATTTAGTTGTGTTATTTCTATATTGCATGTTTGATCTTCTTGATTCGAGGCTTCTTTACACAGTTAATAAATGGTGCAAATGTGTCATTACGTTGAATGTGCTGTGCTTGAGGCGATTTCACGTACCAATGTATGGGTTCCAGTGGTTCTTTCACAGTGCCAAATTCACGTACAAGCTAAATAAACTGAACTCATGACGAGACTCCGGATATACACTAACTGCCTCTGTTCGAATGATTTAAATGTGTTGTTGTAACGTAAAGCAAATTCAGTTATAGGTGCTGCCGCTTGTTGTTGATTCAGATGTTAAGGTCTCGTTACATCACGTACTACCAGTATTGCCCTTCATATTGATATAATGAATGTAATGGTCTCTAAATCGTGACGTAGCTCAGGGTTGCGGGATGTCTGAATACGTGATTATATTGAAATTTTTCAAAATGCATTTGCTGTTTCCCGCCCTTCATTTATTGCCGACACCACTGGAAGACTGAATGCAGTGAAACATTTTCCTTATATGTCATCGAATATGCGTAGGTTAGAAAGTAATGTTTGTTTTTTTACAAGTCAGGCATGTGAAAGTTTCATAGTACTTTGTTGAAGGATTGATGAAGGTATACGTGTTTCAGTGTAGTCTCCATCATTGTCGTCAGTCTTCTTCAAACTTACAAGAGCGTGTATTCCAGCCCGCTAAACGTTGTTCTCTCTCGTCTGCGTCGTCTGGTTATTCGCGTCATGGTGTGCTCGCAGACTCTCTTTATTAAAAGGATCAAACAAGTGAGATCTGATGTTTCGAGATCTGGGATGTAGGTTTTTGCGGCGACATTGCCCATGCAAATTTTGTAATGGCTTCAGTCGTGCGCGGTCTGTCGTCATTGAGAGGCAACACTTAGCACTACCTATGGGGCGACCTTCACGGACGAAGGCGAGCGTTCAGACTTCTTAGTGTGCTAATATAGAGGTCAGAGTTTGCCGTTGTTCCCCTAGACAGGAAGTCCCAAAAAGTCACATTTCTCATCAAAACAAGACCAGTCAGGATTTTTTTTTGACGGCGGCCCGCACTCGTGAATTTCTTCTTTCCTGCGGACATTGCATGGCGTCATTTTATTGATTGCCGCTTGGATTCGGGTTCAGAATTGTAAACCCAGTTTTATCTTTCGCGATAATTTGAAACAGGAAGTTCTCACTTCCTGCGTCATATCAATGTACAAGATAGGTGACGAATCTTCTTGCTTTTTTGTTGGCACCCAGCGAGCACAGACATTGGAATGGTTCAGGGTTTAAACAGACATTATTACACCCATAGACGTAACTTGGCTAATAACATTGGGG
>JGI20166J26741_10511115_pt1 | contig 15811 bp, 10 predicted proteins | sample TergutCu122P5_FD_26741 | JGI IMG/M metagenome (IMG submission 26741)
CCTATTTCATCATTGTTTTTTCTCCCCCCTTTCATTCATCATTGTGCTTTTACTTTTCAGGTTGTTAATTTTAATTTTTTGTCTTTGCACATTATATATACTATACTGAGCACATGCTGCTTGTGTTTGTATGTTTGTGTGCATACATGTGTGTGCACATATGTGTTTTTATTTCCTTTGTGACCTTCTTCAAAGTCTATAGCAGTACAGTGCCAATATTAAAGAAGTGGCTGCAGTTGTGTGGCAGAATTGTTTTGATATTAAGGTGATTAGAAATAATCCCACATTGTCTTCATTCCTTGGGTTACAACCACAGTGGAGTTTCTGATAAACCACATATGCATCCAGAATTATATATACTGTATGTGTGTGTGTGTGTGTGTGTGTGTGTGTGTACATGCACAGTACACAAATTGCTGCAATTGGTGAATGGATTGATTACAGCTCTTAGTCTTGTTCTAAGACTGCTTAGTTCAGGCTAATTGCATTAACACCACCATTCCATATCTGTAAAGATCTACGGAAGGTGAATAAATATGATATGATATGTACAGTCTCAGTGTGTTACCATTGTCCATCCCTCCCCACCTTCTCTGCTCATGGCTGTGGGAAAGGGGTCAGTCCTTCATGAACCTTTCAAGCAGCAGGTCCATTCTGGTTTCTGAAATACTGTTCGTGGAGTGTTGCAGCATCAGAAGTCTTGCCTGGGAGAAAACAGTACTGTGCATATACATTATGGCATACAGGTCATTTGTGATCTGTTATTCAGTATTGTTATCAACATTCTGCCAGGAGTCTATACCCACTTGCTCTCTTGTTATGTAAGTGCTCCAGTGGCCTCATGTTATTGCCTTTGAAAGTTCCTTGTTTCTTTAAACTTTGTTGTCTTACGTGTTTTAACTTCTTAAGTTTGCTTTCAGGATTATGCATATTGTGGGTCCACCCACTAGTACCTTTCCACCACCCCATCCCACCATGCCTCTGCTGTGCTGTTTCCTAGTTGCTATGTGTGGGATGACAGTAGCAGGCAGAGAAGAGTGATTTGTGATACTTGTGATCAGAAGGAACAGATCTGCCAACTGCTACTCCAGTGCTGTCCTCTTCATGCATGCCCAGATAGTTTATTATGAAGGTCAGCTCATCTGTTATATCTCAACCCACAGTCATATCACTCCCTCAATTAAGTCACCAATTATTCACCACACAGTTCTAACATTTCCTGTTTCCTGCTTTTATTAGATGTAGGCCAACTTGTTAAAAATAACAAACTTTTTTGTGGGAAATGGAGCAGATTGTTGAAGAATAATAACTTTACAACTCTGGATTTAAGTGAACTCATTTTCCTAAAAAACAGGTGTGACTTAAGTGTAACAATTACCAGTGTTCCCCTGTCAGACCTCTTAGTAGCAACAGTTTAATATCAGCTGCATCACCCCACTCCTTATGAACCTTGACCACTGTTTTTAAAGTATGTTATTTAATTGCTAATATTATGTAGTCTGTGATAGATGAATGAATGATGTGCAGCGTTGGTGGAATGATACAAGGGAACACTAAAGCACTCGTAGAGAAATCTGTTCTAGTGCTACTTTGTTTACCAGAAATCCACATTTGGACAGGCTTGGAATCGAACATGAGCCTCCTAGAAGAGATACTCTTGACCAAGTGCCTACACCATGGCATGGCCACCACCATTGTTATCAGTTGTAGACAAAATAAAATATGTATTTGACTTATCTTAGACACTGTTTACAAACAAACATATTGCATTAATTATGAGTGAGTGACATAAATGCTTGTGAGACTTAGGCATTTTCTGCCACATTTTGGTACAGGTGCAAGTCCCACAAAACCCTGGCAGTCACATGCACATCATCCACCCTGTTTGCTGGCCTTGAATTTGACACAGAAAATAATTATTTTGGTTACATTTCAGAAGTGATGGTTGTTAGGAATGATACAGTTTACAGAAATGTTGTCATCTTTCAGAAGGGACTTTTTAAGTGTAAGTGAAAGGAAAAGTATTGGTTGCTACAGATTTATGTTGGATGACCTGCCAGTTAAAAGAGTACATTTAACAATATGGAACAGAGTTATATTTTATATCAGAAGTGATGTTTCAACACATAGAATAGAGATTATATTATTCCTGAGGTACTGTTTATGCTTACAAATTGTATACTTTAGTCAGATAATAAGCAGGTCAGTGAGGTTATCTTTTAAACAGAGGAGAGAAACAGTCCAAAGTTCAATCTCAGAGAGACTTCACTTCTGGAGGAATATATGCCAGTTAGTGCCTGTGTTCAAAGTGTGATAAAATGGTATAATGTGTGGTGTACATGAAGGGCCCAAGGTAACATGAAATATGTAATACATAGTTTCTAATAAAGGTTTTAATCGATGAAATTGTTTGATTCAATTTAAACAAATCTCTGCCCACAAACCAGTTTAGATATAAGGGTATCCCTTAGATAATGAAAACATTCAGATGGTTAAGTTCTGTATAGAAATCAGAACCAGAATATTTTTTAGAATAGTAATGATTTGTCATTAGGCTTTCTGGAGCCAAGGTAGCATAGTTGGTATAGTGACTAGGTTACAGACAGATAAACCAAGGAGTCATTATTTGGCTCCCAGCAAGCGGAAGAGATTTTTATTTGCTTCACAGCAGCTAGTCCAGCTCTGTGGACCATTCAGCCCTCCTACTCAGTAGGTTCCAGGCTGTAAAGCTGATCACTCCTCTGTCTAGTTTTGAGGTTAGGGGACAACTTTATTGTACTATTAAGCTTCCTAGCAAGGTTGAAGATTATAATTGTACCAGATATGCAAGATTTGAAGTTCTCATGGGGTTGATGAAGCCATGAACCTTCTTTACCACACATATTTCTTTCAGGAAGTTGCATTTATTCTACAGATACAGACTGAGTTTGCACTATCAAGTCACATATATTCGACTAATCCTGTTGTTCATCACATTATAAACTGCTCATATTTACACAAGAAGAAATGTCTTCAGTTACCACTGGTATTTGTTTTCGTCAATGGCAAAACATGGTACTTCACTGCTATGCAGCTGGTATGTAGTTCAAGTATCAGTTTTGTGCATTACATTGGCCACATACTGGAGCCTGGTGTGACTTCATTGATATACTTGTGGGTATTTCAAGTAGTGTGCAGTGAAGTATATCAAAATTGTGCATAGTACTAAATAAAAATACTGTAAATACCACATTAACTGACCGACTCCAAAATGCATGGTCTTGTTGTTAATCATTTTTTATGTTCATATGAGCCTATCAACAGCCTGTAGCCTCAATGAGTCAAATCCAGTCTGCCTCTTCATACCATATTTTTAAAAGCAACGTGTAGGATTTATTTCTGTTAGTCTTGACCACAATTATCAGCTCTTTTTATCACAAGCTGTTTTAATATTTTCCTCTTCGGTACCCCAAGTTGTTCCTTACCTTGAAGCGTTCCAACCAGCATTTTGTATGAACACTAAATTATAAAATATTCTTTGATGCTAGAATATTGAAGTGTAATTGTAAATAAAATTTGAAACCTTCTATGTGGAATATTGTAGAGGAAATGTGTGTCTTTGCCTAATCTGTGAAGATATTTGGGAGAATGCACGTACAGCTGCATAGTTACTGAACCTTGGTACTACCAGCAGGTAAGGAACTAAAGGGACATGCCAACTGCACTGCAGTTGTAACTTTATAGATTCAGATTATCAGTAAACAAGAGACTGCTGGATTTTCTCTGTTAAAGGTTCACGTATATTGCTGTATTTTGTAATAATCAGACACTATGTTTAACCAGACATACTGGTTTCTTTTTTTTCTGTTAGAGAATGTGTTATGTGTCATATCAGTATTAATTTTGTAGTCAAACTATGATCAGTATCTTTGTGGTTAGAGTGGGTTTTATTGTGATTGTTGATGACTATAGTCTCCTGATGGTCTTGCTAGTGTGTCATTACTGATTGCCAGTGTTATTTTGAGTCTTAGTTTTATCAGATGATAATAAGTCATTTTCTGCAGGGCACTATAATGGTTTCGCAAATTAAAGTGGTATTGAAATGTTACTGTGTTGATAGAACAATGACCTTCATGTTGTAGGTAAGTATTATTTTGGTCTGTCCCTTGTATAGAAAGCAGTGTCAAGGCAGAGGTTGTATAATGAGAATTGGAACAACAAAGTACCTGATCACCTTAACCAGAAGGAAATAAGACCCTTCACGTTTAGAAGTACACCCCAGCAACTGTTCAGGTTCTTTATTATTCATTTGTGCTATTCTTTAGTAATATGGTAAGATAATCTATTAGCATAGCCTACAGGTAAATGAAACATCTGTTCTCTTTTAGCATCCTTAAGGAACATATGGTTTTGATTTTAGTACTTGAACTATGTGAGTTCATTCACAACTGCTTGAAATGAGTTCACAGGTTATGCCATTAAATGGTATCTGAACCTCATATTCTTTTAACTTCCTACAGTTGTTTATAAAAGGGCAGAGACTTACTTTTTAGGTGGGAGTTTTCTAAAGCCATGTAATGTAAGATTCTTAAACAATTCATTGTAATAAATTATTGCAAATACACAGTTTTTGTTGTAAGCTTTTTTTTTAATGTGTCAAGAAGAAAATGGCTGCTGCATAAATCTATATTATGTGACTTCCAGTTTAACTCCAATAACAAATGAACCTTTGGCACTGTGAATTTCAGATTTGTTGTGGATATAAATCATAGACATACTTACAAATTCTGTATGAAATATTTTTTATATATGATTACAAACTTGGCAATGGTATGGAACTTAGAGGTGGTGTTTGACAAATTTAACTGGGCAAAACCTATCCTGAAGTCAGAAGTTTCTCCATAAAAGATGATAGTGATGGCAAAAGTGATTGATGATTATGCTACAGTGGTGAACATTGAGTTCAAACGCAGTGGTTTTTTTTTTAAACCATTTATGCACAAGACTAGCATACTGAACTAGATGTGAAGGTTACTGTCTCCTGGTTTGTGGCACAATACAGTTTGTTAAATAAGTACTAATGTTTTCAAGGAACATGCTTTCCCCCCTCCCATCTTCAGGCTTAAGAGAAAAACCATGTGAGGAAAACAGTCTGAGATATAGAATACTCAGATCATGTTCTAGGGCTAAGGTACAGCAATGGAAGTTGTGTGACTTGATAATATCCTGTAACTTTGAAAATGATTGCAGTGTACACCAACAGAGGGAGCTGGAATGAACTAATGGGAATGGGAAACTTTGGACCTCGAAAGCACTGCACTTTTGCCAGCATGGAGGAGAGCTAATGGGTAAAATGTATAGATGTAGAGAAAATAGAGAAGAAAATATGATATGGAATAAAAATGCTGAAATGAAATAAAGCAAAATGCTACACAATAGGGAACAGAGGTGGGGTATTGGAAAAGAGATGGGTAAACAAAACAAAAGGTTTGAAAATGCAATAAAATAATAATACAAATGGGACAGAAAATAAGGAGAAAATGATGTAGAAGTTGAACTGAAGGGAAGGAAAATAAATGGCTGCAAGTCATGACAAGGGTCATTGTCCAAAGTGTTGAAATGAGAGCTACTAAGGATGAGTTACCACAAATCAGCATAGCTTTTGAAGGAGGCTTCATATGTTCCTTCAGGGAATAAATAAGAGGCATTCATGACTCCCTTAGGCAGGGGCTGCCTTCCATGTTTATTGTGCACTGGTGTTTGTAATCTGTCACACCCATGATGATGCATCACATGTATCTGGGTTTGTCTGATGGCGTGCCAGATTTCTGGAGTTAAACGCAATATTCCACAGTGACTTCCTCCTGGTGGCACAGATGTACTAGTGGTACTACTTCACCCTGATCTCAGTGGAACATAGGTGCATGTTGTGTGTGCCTGTCTTCAAGCCTATGCTACTTGTTACTGGTCAAAGGGAACTGTAAGTCATCCTTGGTGGGATGCCAACAGTCTTCATGTTGTGCCTGGACTGATCCTGCAGGGCCACAGGTTGTTAATGAGGTTGCGGTGCAGGTTCCTTCAAAACATTGGTACTTATCTACCAGTTTACATGACATTCAAAAAGGCAGCAAGACACCGCTAAGAGAATGTCAATTGTACACCATAAGTTGAATTTTATTGTTGTATCAATTTACATTACTGAAATAAGACATTATCAAAAAAAAGATATGTGGACTGGAAGTCTGCAAAAGTACTCTTTATTAGTTCTACCAAAATCTTGTTTTTTCAGGTACCAGTATGTCATAACAGTTTTAAGCCTTTTTTCATATATTTTGTAATATGTAATATTTTATAATGTGTGTACCATTGGCCTAGGTACATACCTGAGAGTACTGGCACAGCCAACGTCTTCCTGTTATTGTGTTACAAGAGCATTTCAAAGGAGAAACATGTCAGCTTTACCACTGATAAATGATCCAAAGTATGCATTTTTAAAGGAGGAGCTGGCTCTCAAAGAGGAGAACAATGGAGTGTCTGATGGCACATGGTTTGCCAATGGAGATGTAAGTTTGCAACAGAAGAGGGGGTAATATTGAAAACTCATAGCATTCTGAAATATTTAGGGAAAAAATAAAACTTTTTTTTTTTGTTGTTGTAATTTACAATGGTAAATAAATATGTGGTAATTTACCAGTCCTGGAAATTCACAAATACTTTCTAAGTATGGCAGTCAAGATTTTTTAAATTTACAGTCTTGTGACATACTAAAAGCTGAAGACAATAGTGTTATGAAACTAGATATTTTATTTTTAGAATGTCATAAAAATATACGGTTATAACTTAATTTTTTTCTCTGCCAGAAAAACCAGGGAATTTATTTGGGAACCCTTAAACACTAAAAGGAAAATGAGGGTCAAAATAAATTGTGTTACTTTTGGTCCTTTTCTACAACCATAAAATATGAAGTATGCTTTATGAACACATGTCTGCCTGTTCACTTATTTGTTTGTTTATAATTCATCTTGCTCATCTTAAGGCCAGAGTTTTCTGTAAAGTTTTTATGGGGCTTAAGAGTATATATTCTGACAAAATGTTATCATATATACATACTTACATATACAAAATATGAGTTTGTAATGTGTTATGATGACTGTTTGTATCAAGACCTTAATGAACTTTTAGATTTATCTTGTTAAAAATATTTAGTTTCAAACATAAAGTTATCCCAGGCCACATAACCATTGCTGTAATCAGTTGGAACATATGCCTTGATCTGCTACTTCTACTGGACTTCCAGGGAAAGAGAGAGAGAGAGAGGGGGGGGGGGGAGAAAAAAATCAGTATTTAAATGATTGGCCATGCTTTGAATATTTTGTGCACTGGTTTGTACCATCATTATCCACCGATATTCCTACCAAAGTAGATAGTACTTAAAACTGAAAGAAAAAGCTGAGACAGTTAAATAAAATTAAATGAAGTTTAATTTTGACCAGTGGACTTCAAAATAAATAGGTTCAAGTCAGTCAGTGGGGAAAGATGGAAGAACATCAAGATTTAAAAAAACTGCCTGATGGAATAACCATATCACAGAAGCAATAAATAGAGGTAATGATGCTTTGAAGATACAGTTCAGTGACAGAACAGCAGAAAATGGCAAAAAATGAAAAATTCTTACAAAGGAGAAATGAAAATATGGTGAAGTTGGGAAGTTGATGACATTTCACATTTCTAACAGGTAGTGGCATCTGTTTGTCCTGCCAACGGTCGTATTATTGCAAAGGTACGCACTGGGAATGCCTCTGATTACAATCGTTGTGTAGAGGCAGCACAGGAAGCATGGCACATATGGGCTGATCTCCCTGCACCAAGGAGAGGAGAGATTGTGCGGCAAATTGGAGATGCCTTGCGGTCAAAGCTTGAGCCCTTGGGAAAATTAGTCTCCCTTGAAATGGGTAAGCTGAACTTCTACCAGTGTGTATAAGTATACCTTACATGGTAAAACTTTACAAAGTTTTGAAGCTGTAGTTGACACTTGAAAATAAATTTGGAAGCTAGGAATCTCAGTGAAGTAACTTTAAGGTCACTCAGTATATGAGTACAGGTAACTTTCCTGTCAGTTTACTGTTTATTACCTGCTGCAGTCATAATAGGTAATATCCTAAAGAAGGTATGCACAAGTTTTCCAAAAATTAGGAGCCACCTAAAAATTGTATGTAACATAAGGGAGACATGAAGAAAGTTCCATACTGCGGACTTACAAATATAAGGTGCCAGGTGTCATGTACAAAATTTTGTCACCACAGTGACTTGGTACCCAAGATTTGTGTACCCTTGTTCTAAACATAAAGTTTTCCTGCGCGTGCCATGAAAGCATGTGCAAAAGTGGAGATATAGTTTCACTTATTCTCAATGTCAGCACTATATGGAGGTGAGCAGTCACACTCATGCCACAGCTGTTTTACCTGTGGAGAAACTTCCCTTTGTACCAATTGAATAAAAAGCTGGAATGGGCCTGACAGACTGTCTGGGACCTTTGGGGAAAAGAAAAATTTCTTGTCCCTACAAAGGACTGAACCATGATTCCCTGGTTAGGTGAGATATTATGAAGTTTATTGTGTGCTGTTGCCACTGTGTGCCATAACCTTGCCTGTTAAAACAATGTCCAAGTATTGTACATGAATAAAATTACTGATTCTAGTTGAACCCTCATTCTGAACTTGTATCACATGATTGCATTTTAATTTCTTAATTAGGGTGTTGTTCTGCTTCAAAATTTAACTGCCATAAACTGCATTGTGGTATTGAAAAAAAAAAAGAAAAGAGAGAGAGAGAGAGAGAGAGACACAACAACATCCAGGGTGAAAAGTTAGTACTTCTGCCTATTGGCCTTGATGTTGGAAAGTGTGGACCATCATGTTCTACATTGCTAGACAGGATGGTATAGCATTAACACTCTAAGAGTTTTATTTGGGATGTGTGCATTTTGGATCTAAACTGCATTACCAGCTGTGTTTCTCCATGTGAATGCAAAGTTGGGATTTTGGAAGAGGCTGCAACCACCTCCTTTCAAATTCTTACCTACTTTTCGTTTGACCATAAATAAGCACTGCCATTAGAAAACATTTCTAACTAAACGGAAACTCAGTCCCTGATAAAAATAACTTCAACATCACTGAAATGAAGCAATTGTGGTATACATGTTATTTGAAACATCAAAACTTTATTATAGTCATGGCATGATGTTTGTTATTTTTTATTCTTAGGTAAGATTCTTGCAGAAGGTGTTGGAGAGGTGCAGGAATATGTGGATGTGTGTGACTTTGCTTGTGGACTGTCCCGTACTTTGAAGGGCCAGGTATTGCCTTCAGAAAGGCCTGGACATGTCCTTTTGGAAAACTGGAACCCACTTGGTATTGTTGGTGTTATTTCTGCATTTAACTTCCCAGTTGCAGTTTATGGCTGGAACAGTGCCATTGCTATGGTATGTGACAATTTGTTTGTTATAATTTTTAGTAGTCCAGAAAGATAAATTGAAATATAAGTTGTCATGTACATGATTCTTTCTAAAACATGTTAAAATTCCTGGGAGTGTTACACAGAATAATTTTTTGCATCATCAGTTGATGAAAAAATTTATTCTGTGAATCTTCTGTGATTCTTAAGTGTCTGAGGAGAAACATGTAAATAGTGACCAAAAAGATGACCTTTTTCTCAATAAAGAATTTTTCAGGTGTGTGGTAACAGCGTGCTGTGGAAAGGTGCACCCTCGACTCAGTTAGTTTCTGTAGCAACTACAAAAGTTGTCCAAGGAGTACTGGAGGCAAATGGAATTCCTGGTGCAGTTTGTGCTCTCTGTTGTGGTGGCAGTGATATTGGTGAAATGATGGCTCGAGATACCAGGCTTCCTCTGCTTTCCTTCACTGGGAGTACTCAAATTGGACATCAGGTTGGTCATCTTATCGTTGGTTACCATACAAACGTACAGAATGTTTTATGTGTCTGCTTGTTCCTTCATTGTTGGTATAGCTACTGATGGCTGTAGGAATTGTGTGCAGGTTGGAATGCTGGTTCAAGAGAGGTTTGGGCGTCACCTGCTTGAGCTTGGTGGAAATAATGCTTTGATTGTGCATCATGATGCTGATTTAGATCTGGTTGTCAGAGCTGCTGTATTTGCATGTGTTGGAACAGCTGGTCAGCGCTGCACAACCACTAGGCGGCTCATTCTGCATACCAAGGTGAGCAGTTTTGTAATTTGGGTAGAGAAGAGTTAATTGAAATCATTTAATTTGGTCATATACTTAATACATACTTCTTTACTTTAGTGAATGAAATCACTGTCAGAGTTAAACACACACACACACACACACACACACACACACACACAGAGTTGAATTTAACTGTATTAGTTGGTATTGTAGAATACATAAACTGTTATTTCAAACACAGGTGTATAATCTCCTAGGATGAAAAATGTTGCTGTAATAGAAGCTAATAGAAGTCATAATATTTATGACAAAGACAGTGTATTATTCAACATTTTTATGAAAATGTTGCCAAAAGTTATATAATTCTGAAACCCAAAAGATGATCAAAGTTTTCAAATGTATGTACCTTCATCTGACAAGAAAGAAGTGATGTTATTGCAAGTACTGTCTCAATGTGTCTATGACACAGAAAGGAGAACATTTTTATTTAATGGCTGGATTTTTTCTTCTTCCCTGGACATTTCCACTTTATATAATTTTTCTTAGAGCCATGCCTTAATATTTAATTTAAATGAAAACTACTTCAATTTTGGAAGTTGTATGACTTGTCTGGATACCTGTACTTTATATTTAATTGTTGTCTACATAATTTAAAATAAAATTAATTTCAAATGAAATTAATTTTCTCCAAAATAATTAACTTCTTGCACCAAGAAGACCGTAGTATAGTGTCAGATGGCTGAAGTTCAGTTGCAAGGAAGGGTGTGGATATTTCTCTCTTCCATCACATCTACACCAGCTGTGCAGCCTACCTAGTGGTATATCCAGTATATACCCAGAAGTTTTCTGGGGAGTAAAACGGCCAGAATGTGTAGCTCTCTCTGTTGCCAAGGTTGAGAATGGATGGTCATTTACCTCCATGCCCCCACGTGCCTTCAGGAAGAGGTGTTGAGGCATTAAGGCAAATTTGTCATTGGTCATTAATTTCATGTTAGACTCATGTGTGTGTCGTGTTTATTCTGTATGACATGAAGTAATTTTAATTCTGTCTCTAGTGGTGAATCTGGGCAGAGAAATGCAATAAGCAAACATATTTGACACAATGTTTCATTTTATTGCAGGTTTATGATCAAGTACTAATGCGTCTTAAAGCAGCTTATGGACAAGTGCTGTCTCGTATAGGTGACCCTCTAGATAAAGGGATTCTCATTGGTCCTCTACACAGTGCTGCTGCTGTCAAGAGCTACCAGGACACATTATCTGAGGCAGTGAAGGCTGGAGGAACTGTTGAGTTTGGAGGGAATGTAAGCTGCTTGTTGTTAACTTGTTTTCTTTGTACATAGTTCTCAAAGGGAATGCATAGTAGTGAGGTCATGGCTGTGAGCCTGTTGCCATGTATCTCCGAACTTTGATATTAGAGGTCTATGTAAAAAGTTATTGCAAATGTGGTTTGTGCATAGCAGTCCAATTTGACCCATAATTTCGATGAAGCTTAGAACTGTTATTATTTTTATCACAACATAGAACTCTGGTCGGCGTTGTCTTCTTTGTCTTCTTCTTCTTCGTCATCTTCTTCTTCTTCTTCTTCTTCTCCTCCTCCTCCTCCTTCTCCTCCTCCTTCTTCTCCTTCTCCTCCTCCTCTTCCCTCTCCTCCTCCTTTATCTTTTATTTTTATTTTACTTATAATTGTATTTATTTATTTATTTTTGCAGGGGATGGGACATGTACATGACCTTGTTGAACATTTCACAATCTGAAGATTAAATTGGCTGTCACTATAGTAACCAAATCAGCTTTCTCTGGTTAATTGTTGCTGGAACATGCAGTGCCTTTTTACTCCCCTTACTATTGCTCTGATTTTTATGTAATCCTTCTCGTTTCCATTTGCACTAGTAAACTTGCCATAAAGTAAGCATTGTATGGTTTAGGAATGTGTATAGAAGGATAATAGATCTGGGAGGAGCTAGTATTCATGCCTGGATGTTAGAGAAGAGATATTTGTATATTCAGACTGCAATGACTGAATTACTTCCTACAGTCAATTAGCCACCCTCTCATATGTCTCTCTCTTTATTGTCACTAGAAAGGGAATAATAACTTCTGTGCCTGTTTATCTGACATTGAAAAAGATGCTCCAATTGTTTTTATTTTGTTAGAACACCAGTTTCTGATGGTAGTCTGTTTTGGGTTCATTAAGCAAGGACCTGTTTAGGAGGCCTTCCTTCGGTGTATATTCTAGCTCTGTGTTTTATTGCTGTTGAGTGAGCTGCCGCTTCTGTGCTACTGCATTGCAAGTAGACTTTTCAGACAAATTGATGGGAGGAGATGTGTCACTCTGTAAATAAAGTTTTCATTTTGGCTGTCAATCAGGTGTCTCCTGCAAGGCTATATTAAAATGGTGACCATTATGAGTCATATTTCATTTCTTAACCCCAGTGGCCTTGGACTTATCCCATTCAAACATGAGTATCAATTTCTCTAAGGGACATGAAAAATTAGTGGAAACATGCAGTAACATCTAGCAATGAGTGCTGATTAACCAAAACATAGTTATAATCCAACTGTCATCATACATTAGTTGATTTAAAACAAACAAAACTAATATACTGTATAAACTAAATAATAAAAAATAGAGTAAAACTTGTCCAGTACCCTGTTTCTGTAATATCCATTTATTGTTAATACTCTTGTTTACACCTTGTTCCCGTATCTCACCATTGAGTGGGTGGCACTCTCACTTTGTTGGGGTTCAAATTGAGGCCCATAAACTGGCTACCCTCACTCAGGTTTTTTCATGGTTTCACTGAGTCCCTTTGGTCAGATGTGTCTATCTTAGCTGAAGTTAGGTCATGGTCACTTCCCTTCATATTCTTTCTAATTCAGTATTCACTAATTACACAATCATACTGTGCTCTATAATCATAGCCTCTAATATCATTGTTATACAACCATCACGAAGGAAATAGATACATTTAAGTATACCATATGGTTTCTTCCTTTGAGAGTACATGAACAAAAATTTGTTTATTTGAATTTCATCTGTCAACAGGAAGTAAAATGTGTGAAAATCCCAAGAGTCCATAGTTCTTTCAAATTCTGGCCAGAATCTGGATATGTAACTCACAATGTGGAGACTTTAAGCAAAAACCAAAGCCCACATACAGGGCGTTTCATAATGTTCTCCATGATTACAAACATTTATAACAAGAAAACCAAAGGACCTTCCTTCATGGAATTGTTCACAACCACAGGAAAACTGAAAAAGTTTTTTGACAACTAGAGATGTTCGATGTGTGCCATGTCACCCATGGTGCACACATCGAACATCTCTAGTTGTCAAAAAAAACTTTTTCAGTTTTCCTGTGGTTTTGAACAATTCCATTAAGGTAGGTCCTTTGGTTTTCTTGTTATGAATGTTTGTAATCACAGAGAACATTATGAAATGCCCTGTAAGATGGACCGTGCCTGGCTAAATCATTTCTGTTCTGCAGGTGATCGCACTGCCTGGCTTCTTTGTAGAGCCAACAATTGTAACTGGCTTGTCTCACGATGCAATTGTTGTTCATAAAGAGACATTTGCTCCAATTGTTTATGTTCTAAAGGCAGAGAGTTTGGATCAGGCCATTATGTGGAACAATGAGGTAAAACAGGGTCTGTCATCAAGCCTATTTACTGCTGGTTTGGACTCCATATTCAAGGTAAGGAAGCTTGGAATTCAATGGAACATGTCTGTATTGGCCACCTATGGCAGTCTCAAAAAACTTGTTAAGATGTATTTTTGAGGTGACAAGATACTGGACTTCTTTTTGTCAAAGTTTAGAACCCACAAAACCCCTTACAATTGAAATAATGTAACATAATTATTGTTCTATTGTCACACAAGCCAGTATTTGACATGACTACCTATATACATAGAAAACCAAACAACTGAAAATTCAGATCATTAAATATGGTGAACCAATAAGAAGACTATGATGACCTGTTAATGTAACACTGTTTTAAATGTAACTTGTACTTTTGATACGGTTCATTTCATCACACTGCAGGAAATAATGTGTATTAATTTTTAATACAAGTACAAGTATTCAATTTTAATAACTTAGCAACAACAGCTCATCACTTGTGATAATTTTATCATGTAGCGGTACTAATTTTATGCATTTTAAACAGCATTGTTAAAATAACTGAGGTGTCGATCAGAAGCTAGTGGGTACTGATTTCTACATTTTCTGTCTACTGGAAGGTCATGCATCATAAGCACACTGTTGATTTCAGTTTATTTGACTAAAGGGCACAGACTGTGGCATTGTGAATGTGAATATAATGCATTATAAACATGTTGTTAATTTCAGTTTACTGGACCAAAGGTGACATTGTGATTGTGAATATCATGCATTATAAATGCATAGTTAATTTCAGTTTACTGAACCGAAGGGCACAGACTGTGGTATTGTGAATATTTCACTTTATTAGACCAAAGGGCACAGACTGTAGTCTTATTGAATGTGAATATCATGCATTATAAACACACTGTTGACTTCAGTTTATTGGACCATAGGTCTCAGACTGTAGCATTGTGAATGTGGCTATCATGCATTATAAATACATTGTTGATTTCAGTGGATTGGACCGAAGGGCTCGGACTGTGGTATTGTGAATGTAAATATACCCACCAGTGGAGCAGAAATTGGAGGGGCTTTTGGTGGGGAGAAGCACACAGGTGGTGGACGTGAATCTGGCAGTGATTCATGGAAACAGTATATGAGACGCTCTACTGTTACTATCAACTATAGCAAAGAACTTCCTCTGGCACAAGGAATTCAGTTTGAATAGGGAGTTCCAACAATAAATTTTATTTTACATTCCAATTCAGCTATTTTGATTTCTTATTTTTTTGGGTAAAATACCATTTGATATTGATGAATTATTTCTCAGCTTCCTGTAAATATAATTCAAATGATGAGTGAATATACTGGCTATGAAACATGGCTGCAATGATGTGATTTCTTGTTCATACAGGAACATTAAAATACCCCATATTTAACTAATTCTCTAATAGTGGAACCTGCTAATATCATAGGCTGCCACTGGACATGACACTTTGGGCCACTTCCATTGTTCTTCCTCACAACCTCTCTCACTGTGTATACATACATGCATGTGCACACATGCATATTTCTGGTGGTACACAGTGCTACACAGTACAGGCCCTCTCACACATAAAACAAATTGGTGATATTTGTGTCAAAAGGAATCAGATTATAAGGGAGGTTAAAATAAGGTTACACTATTTAATTTTTTGCAAGTTCCTTACTATAATTTTTTATGGACACCATGTAACTGTACAAGTTTGTGTGCACATGTGTGTGTAGGAGATGTATTCAAATAGTGGTCCCCAAATTCACACAATCTATTACATTTTTCTTCACTATGGGTAGATGGATATCTCCAACCGTGCTCTCTCCAGGTGACACTGGACAACTTATAGTTTCAGAAGAACATTAGCTGTACACAGAGTTTACATTTGACATATAATTTTGCTTACATTGTGTGGCATCTAGTTTGTTTTATGGATGGAAATTTTCATTAACAATCACAAATTTGTAGTAAGAGTAGGGCAAGGTTTT
>JGI20166J26741_10512226_pt1 | contig 15806 bp, 11 predicted proteins | sample TergutCu122P5_FD_26741 | JGI IMG/M metagenome (IMG submission 26741)
TTTCATAATGCTACCTTTTTTGGTTCCTGTATTATTCACATTTTAAATACAGGGTGTGCTAAAATTTAAAAGGAAATTCCGGCGCCAAAGGGTTAAAACATGTGTGGTAACCGAACTTGAAGTCACACTGGAAATACAAATGGTCAAGAATTTTTTCCTAACCTTGTGCTTGACAGGCCACAAATTAAACATTTTTTTCTGGTTTTCTTAACATGTGCTAAACATGGCTTAGGTAGCTTTCTGGAATAATGTAGCCAACTAAGAGAAACAGATTGAATCATGTTGCCAGAAATTATTTTATTTTTGTTTAGATTTTATCGAGTTTATACATGTATGGTGTTCTGGTGCCTTGCAGAGAAGATACTTGAAATTGAATACAGACATGGAATTGAAGTTCTGTACCGTGTACATGTGGGCATGTCCGCTGGCCAGGAACGTAACTAATTCCATATGTATTTGAATGCAAGACGAGGTTTCTTCCTTAAATTTGGTGCTTAAATATGTGTGGTCATCTTAAATTTGCATGTGAAGTGTCGATCTAGTCCGCGCCAAACCAGATCACTCTGAACCGGACCATGTGCCGCCAAAGGCGTGCATCACAAAATTATGTGAGGACTGCACTCTAGTGAGATACTACAGTGGTTATTCCATACCGACGTTTCAGGGCAACCAATCACTCTCAGCTTCAAAGGTCAAGAAATCCAAAGGACAGAACAGAGCATGAGGAAAGTTAAGTGATATAATTTTTTCGTGGAGGTGGGGACTTAGTCCATCATCTACTTTTCAAAGAAGCAGGACGTTTCAGAAGCCGGCTGTGTTTCCATTTGTAGGCAAAGCAGTACCTAACCTGGTGGATCCCTTAGATGGAGTTATTCTCAATCACTGGGCACTCCAGCTACAGTAACTTGTTGAGATATGTACCTGAGAACAGATGTAGTTCAAGCGTAGTAACATGACTACTTCCACATCTGTATAAGATCAACAGAATCTGAAATAAATGAAAAGAAAGGAAAGGAAAGGAAAGGAAAATAGCTACTGAAAAATTAAAAATTAACTACAAGACTCAAATATAAAACCTGGACCAATCCACATATTAAAAACCATAAAAGGAGCCCTGAGCTGAGACTGATCAAACCACAGACATGACACTAAAATCCATAACATATGTACTTAAATTCTTAACACCACTAACACTGTCTGTGGAGAAAATTGTGACTCTTCATAGGTTCCGGTAAGTTTATAGACCAAGAAGTATAAATATAATATTAGTCAATGTGGATCATAATGGCATGGCAGAGCATCTCTCCAGAAATGACTGTGAAGGGTTTTAAGAAGTGCTGTGTATCCAATGCAGCAGATGGGACTGATGATGGCATGTTGTGGAATGGCAGTGTAGATGATGAGAATGTCTAGAGCGAGTATGAGGAATATGAAGACAATGACTGTGAAGATGGAAACAGCAACACCAATTGATAAAGGAAGATAGAACCTGACATGCTTTGTGTATTTAGTGTATGAACTTAACATTAAAATATTGTTTCTTAGCAAAAATTTTATTTTTGGGGGGGTCATCTTAGATTTGGATAAATATATTGCCCCTTGGCAGACATGTTTTTTGGAGGGGCTGTCTTGGATTAGAGTTGTCTTGCATTTGGGTAAATTTGTTATCTTGCATGCAAACAGTATCTATACATGGCCATGTAATACATTGAACAGTGCCTCCTATCCCTCCACACACACACACACACACAAACACACACATGCTTATAATCTGTTATGGTCGGGGTTACCATGATTAGGACCTCATGCTTGTCAGATGTAGCTTAATATTTGAAATCGTTTTTGTCTAAATAATACGTTTGGTTCCTATCGTACGGCGAACACTCTGACCCTCTATGGGACCAATTAATATTGTTAAGGGATATAATTGGTTTGTTCTGAGAATCATAGACTGCACAAATATATTCTTTTGGCAAAATGCATATTTCATTAATGTTAATTACAGCAGGTGGTGCACACAGTTGTCAGTGTGCTTCAAAAGGAAAGCAGCAAGAATAAAGATGTGTGGTACATTTCTAGAGTCCTGTTTCACTTACCTCTAAAACTTCACAAAACTCATGTTGCCTTGGTATGTAGTGTCATGGCTCACCTGCTGAACCAATTCCTGTCCCATAAAGATGACACAGAAGCTGGAGGTTTGTTCCTGGGTACCTGCTGACCATGCATACTTGTTCTTTTTATCGGCTGGAGTTTACTAACAATGCTCACAAAAAACTGGTAAGTCATAATATGAGGAAGATCCACAATGCTGTTTCAGTGTTCAGATACATGTTATACATATCTGACTGGTGGCTCATGGCATTTTATTTTGGATGAAAATTAAATGTTCAAAATTTACTTCTGGTTTTATTTTAGATAATAAATCCTTTAGGGCCTAGTGGTTAGTATATACAGTATATAGCCAGGTTTAACATAAAAAATTCTGCATTTTGCCCTCATAAGGTATTTGTGTGGTCCATACAAAACAGCAAAGTTTTCCCTGTCCACACAATGAACACTTACAGGGGGAGTAGGGGTATAGCTCCACTTGCTCTTCTCCTCAGGTCTAGATGGAGGTGAGTGGTAAACTTCACACCCTCCCCCACTACCACTTTACCCCCTGGAAAGAACCCCATTACTCATTGAATAAGGGGCTGGGTGAGCTCCAGAGCCAGCGTGTACGTGGTGGAGAAGAGCAATATTATGGGCCTGTACAGGAATTTGCACCCCGGACTGTCCAGCCCCTAGCCGTCATTACACCGACTATGATACTATAGCTGTGTGTGTGTGTGGTCCATAATTAACAGTGATACTACCTATATAGCATTCACCAGTTGGTCTTTGTAATGGACTCCCACTGTGTTCTCTGTAAGGTACAAACTGACATTTATGTATAATGCAGATGCACCTGAATCATGCACCATGGAAATGAGAGTTTGATTTCAGGCCAGTCCATGCGAGATCTGTTGTGGTCAAAGTGACAATGGAATAATTTTTTTCTAATTACATCAGTTTTCCCTGCATTATCATTCCACCAACCCTGCAATACCTATCTTCATTACTTTTGTTAGAAGAACAAGTGGGAAAAGTCAGGGCATCTTGAACAAAACAGTGCTTTTGCACGTGTCTGTTAGAAAGTATCACGTCTAATCATGTCGGTGCAACCTCTGCAACCTTGGGTGGTGTGATAAAGTCTTTATCCTCAGAGCACTTGGTAGTGTCATGAAAGTGTATAACTCACATGGGGTCAGAGGTGACAATGGAACATGACTCACGTAATCTAGCAGTGAAAGCTGTGGTTACAGAAGATGCAACCAACTATGGCAAAACTGTTAACTTATGCCCTGCAAGGCCTAGACACACCCTGTGTCAGTTATGAAAACCAATCAATTAATGGCGGATGTAGGAACAACAGTAACTGGTTCTGTGATCCATATACTGCATAAAACACAGAAATTCACCCCGTGGGCAGAATGCAAAATTTTTTTAATGTTACAACTTTTGGCACAATTAAGTAACCACTAGGCTTCAATGCATTATACTGTAGTACATATAAATTATGTGGATGACACGGGAATATGATGGGACTACATTTTTGCTATGGCCCTGAACCTTGGGGAGTTGGGATAAACTGAACATGAAATGATTTTTCACACCATTTACATGTGATTAAACTAGATACTATTCACTAGAATGACATTAACCTTTTTCTCTCCAAAATATTAAGTACAGCGAGTGTGTCTGTAGTGAATACAAATACCAGTATTTGCCGATAACACTAACAAAATTACAAAATTTGAAACTCACCTAGTCAACTGACAGTTTAAAAAATTCTTATGTTAATTATTCTGCATGACATCACAAAGGCCAAGAGGGTTAAATATTTTCACTTAGTCATGGCTTAGATGTCAGGGTTCCCACTGTACTTTGTTGTATGGTAACACACCACAAAATGCAGACTTTGTTTTTGCAATATGGCAAATGAATGTGACATTTGGCAGTATTAGAGGCTGGGGATGTCGAAGCATTGTGCTGTGAGAAATAAAAAAATTTCATCCCGGGCTGACGTAACTTATTATGTTACACAACTTTCACAAAAGATTATTATTCAATAATTACACTTTTAACAGAGATATAATTATATCATTTGTTGGAATAAAATATAGCAAAACAATTTGTTCATGTCAGAGAATATTAGAGAAACCATACAGTTATAATAATGATGGCAAGCCAAAGGTACAGTAAAGCTGTTCATCTACAAGCCATGACAGCATGAGGGTGAATGATCAGTTTCACACCCTGGCTGCTCTACTTCTGGGGATAAGGCCTCTGATACTCAATGAACTGGAGGCTGAGTGAACCTGAGTCAGTCTGGACACTTTGCAGAACAGTTGCCTGGCCCACAGCCCAGTTGTTACACCAATCTCGATATCCCAGCTTCCAGATGTCAAGCCAAATATGATTTTAAATGGCTATGGTACATCATGGGATTTGTGAATGTCTGCTGTGTCATTAAGTATTCAGTGGAAAGTAAAGATAAGACTTCATCATAAGCAAATGAATTGTTGCCCTTGTTCTTAAACTTGGCACAAGATGGAGGTGCATGGTCAGCTTTGCACTGTGATTATTTACTAAATTTCATTATTTGTTTCCTTTAAACCTTTGAGCTTCTTTCTTGTTTCACGGATTTTTGTAATGTTCACGCTTTTCTTTGCAAGTATGTTATCATCCCAGTCATCTTCTTAAAATAAAAGGGATATTCTGTCACTTCTCACTGGTTTTTCTCATCATAAAATGGTATCACTTTAAGAATGCCACTTCTTTCCCCACTGTGAACAACTTACTTTGAGGAGATACATATGCTCTTTTCTGCATCAGCCACATTTAATACAGTCAAAGTGGAACAAAAGTCATAACCAGCATAAGAGAGCGAAGAGATTTTTCCCGCATGTGGGTACAAAAATGGGATCTCTATGCACAGCTCACATATTTTCTGAGATATTATCTTGATTGACTCAGCTACAGTTGCCTTAATCTAGGTATGAGTCTTGCATTATAAATTTGTGACAAATTAATTTTTACTGCCCCATATAATGACTAAAACTGAAATTTAATATTGGTTGTTACAGTATAGATAATGCAGGCCATGAAGGCATTAGATGAAGGTGGCTGAACAGCTTCATGCCCTTACCACTTTATGCCCGCTGAAAGAGCTCCGACTACATGCTGTATGGGTTGGGTTGGTCCCAGAGCCATTTTGGATTGTCAAGGTCACTATAAAGCTAAGTTACTACATGGGTGAAATCTCCTGTAATCTTGTCATTGCATTACTATTTACTATATCTTATTTTGGGTGGTTTAATGCAGTGTGTTAATTTTACAGGAAGTGTGCATGACTGAAGGAAGTTTGAGTCTGTCTAGGATTTCAGCTATGAGAATGGGAAAAATTACTTTATAGAATATGTAAACATATTAATCCACCACACACACATAAGAAAGAGTTCTATAATAACAGTTTCAGGTATCTGTGTAAAATACAGTAATACTTTTTATTTTTTACATTCATTTTATGTTTTGTTGACTGTGCTTCTTGATATAATCGTGTAAAGAAAAACAAACTTGATGCACTACTTATTCTTAGTATATTTTGTCAACCGCTACATGTTTCAGGCATATCTAGGTCCAAAATCAGGAGGTACAACCATATGCATACAACAATTGGTACTTATTATTCTTTTTAGATAAGTACCAATTGTTGTATACATAACAGTTGTACCTCCTGATGATGGGCCTAGATACGTCCGAAACACATAGAGTTTGACAAAATATACTAAAAATAAGTTTTGCATCAAGTTTGTTTTTCTTTACATGATTTTACATTCATGTTTGTAATCACATTTTCACTGTTGAATGGTCTGTCTCACTCTTAAGCATCTGTTGTGGAATTTTATTTATGGCATGTGTATGGTTTATAAAATTTATGGGAATGGAGACAGAACAGATGTTTTAGTGAACAGGCTACATGTTGGACAATCCAAGGTTTATTCCTGGCAGGGACAAGATATTTTCTCTTCTTCAAATCATCCAGACCGGTTCTGGGGCCCACTCAGCTTCTATTTCAAGGGTACTGGGGTTCTATCCCTGGGAGTAAAGCAACCAGGGTGTGAAGTTACCACTCGCTTCCACATAATATTGAAATCAAGAATGAGTATAGCTACACCTCTACTCTCCCTCCTGTATGTCTTAATGGTGTGGACAGCAACCACTTTACTTTCATAACTGTAAATAAAAGCAAAGACAAGCCAAATGACAGGAACACAATGTGAAGCATACTGGCCCAGCAAAATGCCTAGTACTGCGTTCCATGATAAGTCAGATGGAGATACTGTGATAACTTGCAACATCTGCCAACCTACACGACCACTTTCCCACATGTTGTGCACAAGGATAGCTTTACCTCTACCTTTAATTTTGCAGTGGGGAACAAACCAATGACAGAACTTAAGCCTGCATAATGCTGTTTAAAAAAAAACTCTTACTCCACTATTGAAAACTGTGCGCGTGCGCGTGCGCGTGCGCGTGCGTGTGCGTGTGTGTGTGTGTGTGTGTGTGTGTGTGTGGAATGAATGCAGAACTGAAGCAAGACTAAACATTGCAAGTAGAAAAGAACGAGGAAGGGAGTACATCATTTTACATATTACAAAAGTAACAGTCAAGGTCGGTATGTCAGAGACATTAGCTCTACAGGAGATTTCTTAACATGATGTTCAAACAACAACAGCACAGAAAATAATGTACTTTCACATTTGTGAATGATCTGTAACAGTCATTGAGAAAACTAAAAGAATTTGCTTTATACAATAGAAAGATAAATACATTTTTACAACATTACAGTACACACAAATATATGTAGTTCAACTAGAGGCTGGTATTCCATCACTCTTATTTCATGCCACATGTTAGGGTTTATGGAGGTCCAGACAGACTTTACTTGCAGCACCATCCACCCCCTCATTATGGCACAAAATTAAATTATATACATTAACATTTGCAGGTAGGGTTTTCCAGTAAGTATTGTCCAGTATAACTACGTAGTATTCTGCATATGATGTGTGTGTGTGTGTGTGTGTAAGAATATTGTGTAAATCATATTTTGTAATGTATAAAAAAATCCATCCAGTGTGACCACAGTCTGGCATACTTAGCTTATCATGACAATACTGCCACTTTGTACTGCAAAAAGATTGGGGATTTTGTAAGCTGCAAGAATGGACACAGCACACTGACCCCTTCCAGAGCTTTTAGATCCAAAGGTCCTACAGCAGTGGCATAAGTACTGTACTGACAACTTGGAAGACTGTGGTGTAGATGGGAGGATGAAACCCATATTAAAATGTTTCTTAAATAAGCAGAATGGGAGGGAGAGGATGGACTAGATTTAACTGCTTCAGGATGGCAACAAGGGCTGGGCTACTGTGAACATGGTAATGAACCTTCTGGTGCCATAAAAGGCAGGGTATTTGTTGCTAGCTGAGGACATATTGGCTTCTCAAGAAGGATGCTATTGCATGGAGTTAGTTTGGCATGTCTCAACTTGAGGTGTGATGCCACACATGTGCCCTTACCAAGTGGGATATATACTTTTCCATTTCTATGTCACAACTTTGAAGTATGGCTTATCATTTTTTAGCTTCCACAAATTGATTGTTGTTCATAAATTTAGGTTTGGAGTGGTTCATTATTTTTTCGAACTTTCACTTGCTGACTGTTGTTTACATACTTTGATTTGAAATAAAATGTGCAAGCCAGTTTCATCACCATTGATATGAGGGACCACCCCACTGGACCAGCATGCATTGTATTGCCAGTTCCAGAGATGTTGGAAATGTTTTAAAATCTGGCATGGGAATGTAGGAAACTCTTGAATTGGACAGCAAAATGGTGGAAGTATGAAGCATCAGTGGCCCTTAATACCAAACATTCTGTGTCCTTGTAACTTGCAGAGATGCTGATGAAAAGCTGCATATTCAAATTGGCAGTGTTCCTTTGCATCATGCCCTTTGTAGCTGGTTTAAGTGTTCAGTACAAGATAAAGTTATGGAAATTACTATGTACACAGTTACTTAAGAGATGTAAAAATTTAACTGGATATATCAGATATATATGGATCTGTCAATGTACAACTATCATTTATTACAGTAACAACTGTGCAGTATTATATAAATATATCTGATTATTTGATGCCATAACAGGATGTTTCAGTAGATATATGTATCTGTTGTTGATATGTGTATTATTTTACAGCCATAATCATTTAACATACAACTTCAGCATGATGCCATGTGGCACAGAGAATACAAATGGCCAGTCTAGTCGCATAATACAAGATTTTCTTAATATACTGTACTTTGGTAGAAGGTACACTGGGCCACCACTATACAGGGTTTCAAATATGGCAAATCCTTTCATGGTTAAGGCACCTTATTTTTAAACAAAATCAGACACCCACTAGTTTCAGGACTTAGCACCATTAAAAAAAAAAAACAGTAATACTCTGACAAATCTGTAATGAAGAAATTACTTTGTATGATACTGAGCAATGTTAACAGTTGGAGACTGCATACTATGTGCCATTAAAATATATATTCTAATGTTTGTGATTCCTAGCACATACAGGATGGACATCATTTAGTTCAACAAATGTCATATTATGAAGTCCACTGAAACAATCCTACTTCCATTCTCCTAATATGATTGCCAGTTATTCACAAAATACATATCTCAGAAAATCTGCCATATATATTAAGCTATCAGTGCTGAGTGTGAAGAATATAACTTTTAACAGCACGTTTCCAAATCAAGCCATGACGTCTTGAAGAAAAGTTTTAAGTTGCAGGGTACTCATGAAATACTGTGAGAAAGTATCTAAAACTAGCAGCAGTCATTTATTCACAACTACACCAACTCCTCACTTTATGAATACTTTGTAACAAGTTTTGACAGTTTTTAATAATCAATTTTCCTTCTTTAGTACAACAGAATGCAGCCAAATTGTGTTTTACCAGCACAATCATCCAACAGGTAGCCGCTGCCTTTGTACTCTGCTGTCCAGTGACAGCCACTTTTGTTCTATCTCAAAATAATCTGTTTTTCATTATAGCTTCCAAGTTTTTGCAGCACCATCATAGTAAGTACAGCCAAACTCCTACACAGTGTCACAGTTTGTTTACCGCAATTTTTGGTGGTGTATGAGGGATGCAATAAATCACAATGCTCATAGAATTTCTGTCAGAGACTTTCATGGACACTAAGTGTGGGTGGAACTATAGTGCAGGGCACTGTACGGGGGTTTGACAGCACATGCATACAAATATGTGCCACATTTACATTTCTTTGTAATTATGTCCATATTAATAAATTACTGGAGGTCACCATTACGGGGAAAGCCTTTTTGGGAAACAAATTTTGGCTTCACAACTTATTGTCAAGGAATGCGTGCCTTTCATGAAATTAAAATTTGGTGTACAGGTATTAGTAATGGAAATAATAATTTAAAACAGCACATAAGATTTAAAGCAATCAGTATAGCAATTATGGGCTTCTGGAATGTGACACTTATGTAAACTACATGGTATCACAGCCCAGAAGACTGTGTCTTAAGATGGCATCGTCTACAGCATTTTGCTTTACTCTTCTTTCTTGTAGCTACGTACATCTAACTTAGATAGTCCAAGCAGTCCGTTGCACCTTTATCCACACGATGCATGTAATATTACTTCTAGCTTGTCGTGCACATTTGAAAAGAAACCTGGGAACATTTTCTTCAATAAAACTCCAAACTGGAAGGTATCCTCCAGAGTATCTTGAATTGTCTTTTATATATTAAAATATTTAAAAAACCAAGACTAAAAAGTACATCACAAGTATGGAATGGAGAGGTCACTCCTCAATACTGAATGTCATGACTGAGTGACTAGCACTTGTGTTTCAAATGTCAGCCAAAACACAGGCTATGCTCTTGAGTGTTTGATAGGTTTCCTCACTCCTTCCAGGAATACATCTGAATAGTACCTTAGAGTAGGCCATGACCACTGCCTTCCACATTCTTTCTGATTTTTCATTCACAACAAAATTTTGAATAGCTATGTAACATGACTATGTCACTCTTCATCATTACTGAAGAAAGACAACCCATCATTGTATGACAAAGTACTAATATTTATGCCTTCTCTGAATTCAAATTCATATTATGAAATGGATGGTTTTGTTATCCATAATTATTTAAGCATTTATATAAAGTTTAGGATTAAAAAACAGTATTTTCAGAGAAGTGAAGTGAAAACCTTGACTTACGATGGAACTTCCCTCAAATTCCACCACAGACATCCACTTACATCATAAATCTGTCTGGCCTGAAAGGCAATTACCACATTACTGAACTATTAATTGGGTAATTCAATTCAAAGACCTTAATGAACAGCGAGAAAATCCAACATTTTATAATCATATTAACAAAGATTACAGGGGGATATTAATCTGCAGTTTCCTGCACATATATGCACGTTGCTAGTCTGATACAATTTTTAAATTTTAACAAAACAGGAAACACGAACTACCTACCGAGTTGCTTATCATATTCATTGTCAACATGGAAAGATATTTTTGGCTCAAGATCAAGGTCCAAAAGAATGAAAAGGTGTCCTCTGGTAAGCTGAACTATGAATGAATGTGTATGTCTTCTTCAGTACAAACATCTGAAATTCCCCCTTTTTCCAAAACAGTATGAATGTCAGAAAGGTTATTAGATTAAAGACTGAAGTACTAATTTCAAACTGAAATCTTCTGTTGAACAGTACATTTCATCTTGTTATCATCTCATTTAATGCCATATACCCACTGAAGCTGAAACAGTAGCATTCAAAAACATTAAGAATCAATCAATCCCACTTACTCCAATTTCACAAGTTCATTTCTTTGAAAGGACATACAATTAGTAACTCACATTAAGTTAATATGTTCACTCATACTCTCTCTCTCTCTCTCTCTCTCTCACACAAACACACACACCTCCGTGTGTTCATGCACGCCAGAATTTAAATTTAAGGGCAGCTGGAACCTCATGAAAAAATAAATTTATACAGTACTCTGTGCACATTTATATTAGTCTCTTGCTAGTCAACCTTAAAACACAGGATGCCTGGAAATGCTATCATAGAAGACAAAAGCCAGTACATGACAACCACTACCTCCCATGGAGTCATTCAGAAATGTTATTTGAAAGATGGAACATATTACTGCCATCTTTCAGAAGGATAATGTAAACCATTTACAATACCATTAGGGAGTCTGCATCTGTTGTCACTATCACCTTTCAGATTGCCTTTTTCACAATGATTTTCTGCAGAGGCATCTAAATCACAATCCACTGGAAATGAAGGTGACAGTTTCCTTGGAGTCAGATTACTGTGTGAGTCACCTGTTATGGGCTGATTATGAAAACTATCCATCAAAACAAACCCATCTTGGCTTGACAGATTGGCTTCACTTTGAGATAAAGCAGAAGTCACCAAACACTTCAGACCACTTGATGGTGATCTTGTGTCACCATCCACAATGTTTTCTGAAGGAACATAATTTTGTGATATGGCCGCAGAAAGAGGCAAATGAAAATCACACTCTTCACCAGACTCACATGTTGGTTGTGGGAAGATGGGCTCAGCGGGTAAATAATTATCCCCCAATTCAACAAATGACATATTCCTACCAGAATCAATGGTCATATGAGATGGAATTGTAGGATCATTATTTTCTGACTGAATATACATATTCTCTGCTGTCTGATACCTATCCTCAGGAACCAAATGCAAAGCTTTCCTAAGCACAGAAGATCCTGTCTGAGACGTTATTTTGGAAGGAACAATTTCAGATCTGTTGTGCTGTGCTATGGAGTCTGAATTTTTATCAGAAAGAAGATGTCCAGTTTCTGGAAGTCCAGTTAAATGTTCTGGGACACAGTAGCCTAATGGCCCCTTTAGACCACCTGGTAACACAGAACTGTCAGTTAAAATATGCTGGTTAGGTACCCTTACTGAAAATGGATGTTCCAAGTCTAGCTGGGTGTTACTGGCATTTTGGGCCACCTGACCTTGAAGGTTACCAGAAGGGACATAAATTTCATCAGTAGCTTCCTTGGATTTTATTGTATTTATTTGTAAAGGAACAGTTTCTTCTTCTAACAGCTGGTAGAAGGAAACTAAGGGAGAACTTGTGAATGTTTCATTCAATTCCAAGTCACATGACAAGTCTATATCCTGTTGCTGAGCCATATTTGCTTTATTTACTTGTCCTTCTTTGGTATGGCAGAATGAGACTTGCTTGAATTTCTGACCAAGGTCACTTACTGCCTCCAGCTCCGTGACTATCTGCAAGAATCTTGGTCGATGGGAAGGTCTCCTTTGCCAGCATGCTACCATGATTTGATGAAGTATATCCGGGCAACAGTGTGGATGCTCTAGCATACCTCCTCCAAGAACAAACTGAAGAACCTGTTCATTAGACAAGCCTTGATATGGCTGTTCTGCCAGTGTAGCCATCTCCCACAGGACAACACCAAAACTCCACACATCAGACTGGCTAGTAAATACCCCATCTGCTAAACTCTCAGGAGACATCCATCGTATTGGTAGTAAACCCTTGCTGCCATTTCTATAATAATCGGTCTCATAGATATCCCTCGTCATACCGAAGTCCCCTATCTTTATGGTTAGATCTTCAGCAACCATGCAGTTCCTTGCTGCTAAATCACGGTGAATGAATTTATGTGCTTCAAGGTAAGCCATACCATCAGCTACTTGAGCAGCCATAAGCAACATACGGCGAAGATCTGGAGGTGGTGGTGGTGGGTCTCTTGATGCTCTAAGGTATGTCTTCAGGTCCCCTAGAGCCATTAGCTCCATGACAACAAGGGCAGGCTGTCCTCTGGAGACAACACCCAGAAGATTCACAATATGATGTGCACCTGCAAATGATTTCATCACAGCAGCTTCATTGAGGAATTCCATCTTTTCTCTGACTGATGCATTTTCATTTATCATTTTAACTGCACAGCGGATATCCCCAGGCCTAAGAAGTCCTTCATACACCATACCAAATGAACCTTGTCCTAACTCTCTTACAAGTTTAAGTTTTTCACGTGCAACCTCCCATTCATCTTCCACATAAATGGCATCACCAGCAGTCATGTAGTCAGGGTTAACTGATGCAATGATCATCAGACTCCTCTCCTTTGCTCTCTTTTTCCAACAATATATGATTAAGAATCCAAGAACTATCAATACAAGGCACCCACCAACTAATACCCCAACCAGAGTTCCCCAGGTTGATTCAGCAGGAATTTCCTCCACTGAAAAGTGGAACAGCTTTGTGAATGGTCCTTCACCAGCCAGTGACATGGCTCTAACACGGAAACTGTAGTTACCAGGAGGCAAATTAGGCAAAACATAACCCCTTCCATTTTTCAAGTATTCTTTCCTTGTTAAACACTTAACAACTGGATTCAAGGTCCCACTGTCTGTACGATGATGCTCTATGCGGTATGCTACTGTGATTCCATTGGGCATTTTTGGTTCCTTCCAAGTCAATCGCACAGTTCGGAATGTTCCATTGGAGACTTGTGCAGCTAAGAAGTCTGAATCTATTGTGTCAGCAGTGGCTAGCTTCTCTGTTCGAACAGTTACAAGACCAGCTGGACTACATGATTCATAATCTGTAACTGCAATGTCATTTGTGTTGTATTTCTGTGGATCTGCATAACGTGGGTCATGACAAGCAATGACTTCAATTGTGTACTCTGCAAAATGGCGCATATGATTTAGAACTATGTGTGTTGTATTGGCATTTATTCGTTGGAGAAATTTTTCATAGACCCCATAGCTGTTCCTTATTGTATGATTACTGAATGTTGCTAATACTTTCTGTGGAGATGAAACTGAAGAATGCATATTCGGAAACCGAAGGCCTAATTCTTGTTCATCTTGCAGCTCAGGTATTCCACTGTGGATGAATGAATAAAAGTAATTTGTACAGGGATCAAACTCTGTACCATAAACATCAAAAATTTTATTTTTCTTCAATGTCCCAGGGCCACACAGCATATTATATTCATCCTCATCTTCAATCAAGACAAGAGGCTCAGCTTTGCCCTTCTCACAGCAAGTTTGTGAGCTAACTGTATCACTGACACTTGAAGGAAAGACAATGACATCATGATGTGATGTACGGTCAAGGGGATGGTGACAGTAATTTCGTTGTTCTAGGAAAATCTGATCGTCACGCTGCCATATGCCTGACACAAGGTAATGGGTTAGCATACCATTAGGATGTTCAGGAGGTTGCCAATGCAAAATAATCTCGGAGCTAGAATTGGAAAAGGCATGAATTTCCTTTGGGACAGAAGGTCTGTCTGGAAGCGTCCGAAAATATTTTATCACACTCTGTCCTCCTGTGTTGGTCTTTGTGTATGTCTTCACATAAAAAGCATACTGTGTGAATGGTTCAAGACGTGGAAGAAACTGCACCAAGTTACCGGGATGAGATGCCAACACAGTATTGTTTTCAGCGGTATCACATGGAACATGTATAACACGCCAACCGTAGTCTCCACAAGCATCTAAGCCATCATTTTCTGTCACATTCTGTTCTGGAGCTTCTATGTAATATACCATATAACCCAGGATAGAGCTTGGGTCAGCAACTAAACATGGCTCCCATTCAATCAAAGCACTTGTTGATGATTTGACAGTCGCATTTGCATGAATTGTAACTACATTACAGGCCACTTTATCACCATTTGACTCTTGAGCAACATCAAAATTGGTATAGTTCGGAGCTCCAGATATTTTCTGTAATGTATCTATCTGTGACATGCATAGTTTAGGGTTGTAATGGAATCTCAGATGTCCTTTAAGAATCTTCAACTCTTGAGGTCTTGAGGACCAGTTCCACAGTTCCTGCAAATTCTGGTTCTCAAGCACTAGTAAAGCATACCTGTCATCTTCAAGTTTGTTACCATGAATGGTACGAAGGTTCTTGAGGAAATTCAGTGATGTTAGCGGGAAAGAGCGTGACACTTTGAGATAACCTTTAATTTCCTCAATAGCAGCAAGATTCTCTTCCAGTTCTCTGACAATATGATTGCCATAACCACGGATCAAGATCTCCAGGGACTTCAAAATTGTGGTGCAGCCACGAAGCTTCTGAGCATCTTCTATGCTACTGACAAGCCCTCCATCACATACATGGCTGCACCGTCCCTTGCAGGGCTGGCATCCTCTTGTAACTGTGCCATTACTCACCTCCTCATAACCTGGTGGACACTGATCAACACATGAACCATTAAAAGCCCAGCGGCGTTTTCTATAGTCCAATGATGCATCCACATTTGCATGGCTCATCAGTTGGCACTGGTCTTCTGTCACACAGCGCCGGCCCAGGAATGAAACCCTGAAACAAAGCAGAACCTAATATAGATTTACCAAGTAAGGTGATATGGTAGTAGTATTATTCATAAATATTATCATGCCTACAAAAGTAATTGACAAAACAATCACATACTAGCTACACGTATATCTTATATACAGGGTGTCCCAGGAGGAATGTGCAAGACTTTGGGAGAGTGTTCCTTGTGTTAAACTATACCGATATAACCCAAAACACCTATATCCAAAGTTGAACGGTTACGGAGATAATGGCCATCGAAAAGTGTGGGC
>JGI20166J26741_10513337_pt1 | contig 15805 bp, 10 predicted proteins | sample TergutCu122P5_FD_26741 | JGI IMG/M metagenome (IMG submission 26741)
TATTCTCATTTGAAGGAGGAGGCTCTGCATCACACTATATGGAGGCATCGTTTTGGAGGAGGCTTTGGACCTGTCGTCAGACAGAATACTGAATGAATGACAGCGATCCCAGTGGCCGCACCTATGTATGTAAAATGTATAAAACAGTAGCCATTAAATACAACACGGACACTATGATTAAAACAATGTTGATACGGTCCTAGTAAAAATTCAAATTTTTTATAGTACGTGCTGTGTTATACATCCTTATAATTTTAACATTTGAGTACTGGACAAGTGTGATTAGTGTACTGGTATTATCGAAGATGGCTACTTAATGGCCGAAACATTCAAAAGGGCACAAGCTGATGTATGACTTCTAGGTTCTGTTATGTGCATATGTTGGTACAAATGAATGATTACGGAAACATTCCATGGATTGAATAATATTAAGAATAATTACCTTGTTTCTGATGAACTTCTTGTTATCCTTCGTAACTGTTTTTCACCTATGAGTTAAATATCACTGATCACCGTAAACATGTGCACTAAATCAAAATTTGAAACACTTCCTGAGATAACACCATCACACAAATCACGCACAATAAACAAACCACTACAGTAACACAGACACACAAAAACACACAGCTACTCTGTTAAACTAACGACCACATGCAATTCACAGCGTGCTTTGCCACGTCACGTGGTGCTGGCCGCGTTTTAGAACTGGCAGGAAATTAATGGCTGCGATTAACAAATCATACATGTAATTCCAGTATATGTAATGTTATATGGAGCGTCTGCAAATTTAATTCGAAACCCGTCAGCGAAAGTACGAACGATCTTACCTCGCTCGCTCTTAATATCTAATAATATTTTGCCTTCTTGCGCCCTATATCAATACGTGGCGCCATTAATCTGAAACTACACTGGTTTTATACCCTTGTTCACGCACACGTTCAGACATTTTCAACGTACCGATATACGTCCAGACATATCCGCGTCCCAGCAAGCTCTACAGGTGCTCCACATGCCTTCCATCACTTCACAAGGCCATACGTTGGTGGACTTATACAACACGTACGAACTCTTTTGCACACATGTGCAACTGCTTCGGTTTGTCGAGTATCGACTGGACTGTTGCGACTCTGTTGACTAAACGTTGAACTTCGTCGCTCAATCGAGAGTCGAGTTCGGCATAGTGGTCATATGGTTGGGTGTTTCAAGCGTCAATAGATGGCAGCACTAATGCTGCATGGTCACGGATTAGCACTGACGTACAGATTTAACAGCAATCCATATTCGAGATCACTCTGATCCACAGACCATCTAGTATACTGTGATCCAAGTTTAATATGTCTCCGAACGCATGGAGATGGTAGCAATTCTTCAATACAGAACGTAGTGTATCTTAACTGAATAATGTACAATATAAATTGGATAATTCCAGCATTGAAACAACCATCTCGGCTGTGGAATTTAGCAAGCACAATTACGTTTGCAGCAGTTGGAATATTTAGTAAAATTATCATAGGTTAGTGTGAAATGTGAAAGTCACGAAAACACTGCAAATCACCGTTACATCAAGGCTGTTGGTGTTAATAACAACTCGGAGTATCTTAAGCTGTGGCAAATTTTAACCAAGATGGCCACGAGAATTTGTTACATTACAAAGTAGCCTGTTTGCTATGATACGAGTACGGGCCTACGTTTTGCCAAATATATTTTCCTTGTGAAATTGTAGGTGGAGAAGAGTATATCTTAGGTGTTCGTGTTCGATGGTAAATATATGCAGCGGGTTTCATAGAAAAGCATGAGCATCTTAGATAATGTCGCACAATTAGAGTTTCATTTAGGCGAATACTCGTATTTAGATGACCACAGTTCAATTTAGCCGTTACAAAGGACATGTTGGATTACCTGTAGGACTGTTTATATGACCGAAACAGAAACCTTTCAGGACATTACCCAGTTACAGGACTGATCTCTTCCTAATTCATTTGGGAAATCATGTGAATTATATTAAAAATTCATGTGTGCTTGGCATAGTTGGTGGTGCAAAATAAGGCATGAAATTTATTGGCTCCTGTCACTCTAATTCTACTGAACAATACAAAACAATGAGTTACATGTTGCAGGTGATCTGTCTTTGTCAATGGAAGGTGTGAAAAGGAGGTGTTCTGTCCCATGTCAGAATATGTTCTATACATTTGATTCGTTTTTTTTTTTTAATATTAGCATATTTGTAATGGTTTTTACCTACCACATTGCATGGAAAACTTTGTTTTAAAATATTCCACAGACATAGAAATAAAACTCCTTCTGTTCGTGGTTTATACTGGTGGCATGTAAGGCTGAACATAATTGTTTTAGAAGTGTCATTTTGAAGTCCTTAGTTTTCATAACACAATACTTCTTATTTAAGGTACATATTCCAAGTAAAACACACACACACTTACATGTATGTATGTGTGTGTGTGTGTGTGTGTGTGTATATATATATATATATATATATATATATATATATATATAAGGAAACACTTTTGACAAAGCAAGTTTTCTTAAGTGCCATTGTTTTTGACTTGTATTTTTGATGCATCCAGTTTGGATATTGGCCAGCATGGTACCTCAAATTAGGCCATGACCACTTCCTTCCATTTTTTTTATTAGTCCATAACATCTAATTATGTGTTGCTATGTAATTTTAATTACTGGTAGTATCCCCATAAAGTAAACAAATATAAACTGTTTTAAGCCTGTGCAGCATAGTTTGCTGTCATCCTCACTTGTGCAGAATGTGACAATTCTTGGCAAATGGCATGAATTAGAAACAAATTTCCTTGTCTGTATGTGTCACTGTTAAGTTAGGTTGAGTTGTGGGTTCATAAATTCTGGAACCCAGCTTCAAGAAATATTAATTGCCTTTGGTTTTACAGTTTATGAATGAGCTTGAAATGAGGCAATAAACATGCAGAATGTTTTGCCCACCTTTCCAACTCAAAAATGTTCAACATCACCAAAAGTACAAGGTGGAATTTCATAATTTATTTTTCCTGAAAAACAAAATCTGACTGGAAAATACCCATGCATATGTTATATTATGTTCTGAGTAATCAATTGTTGTAATATACATATTTCAGAATGGTTGAACACAACAAATGTGTATAACAAAGATATTTTAATCAAAGCCCTGGACCATAGGCCACAAAATGTTCCACTCATCACTGTGTCTAATCATCATTCTTGCTTTGATGATCCAGGATTATGGGGTAATTATTTTTAATTACACTGATTTTTAAATTAACTTTAGCCAGAAAGTAAAACATAAGATACTATTTTTAAAAATCTCCTTTTTTAGGTTTTCTAAGCCTCAGACATATATGCAGTCGCAAGAAGATGCGATGGTCACTGGCAGCCCATGATATTTGTTTTACAAATGTGTTCCATTCATACTTCTTTATGCTTGGAAAATGTGTGCCAGTCATCCGGGGAAATGGGGTTTACCAGGTAAGTGACAGCTTTATGGTTAAAGAACAAAGAGGCTTTTGAATTGTTTGCATTTTTCATTTCCCGGTCTTGTATGTCCAGGAATTATGCCAAAATTGGGACTTGGCATCAATTTATAAACATCAAAGATATACAAAGTACCAGATGTAAATACAGTCTGTTATTGATATAGTCTTTCGCCTGCCACTGTACTATGAATGTTTTAATTCAAGTAGTCAAAGTTATACACCAAACAGTTATTTGAATTTGAGGACCTGGTGGTTTCGGGGTACTTGTTTGTATTATTGTTGCTTCCTTTTCATAATCTAGTGTTTTGATAGATATCGAAAGAAGGAGAGTGAGGATATTATATAACTGGAGCCAATAATACATAATTCCGTCTGGAAATTTGTGTATTGTGTTTACATGTAATTTCTGAAGAGATTAGTAGACACCAAAAGAACAAGAATTGCTGTGTATTTCTGCTGTCCCATTTAACATGTTTAATTCTTTTGCATTTCAGAAAGCCATTGAATTTTGCTTAGAACAATTACGCAAAGGTCAGTGGGTACACGTGTTTCCTGAGGGACGAGTTAATATGACCAAAGAATTTCTGAGGCTAAAGTGGGGTATCGGACGTCTAATTTATGAATCACCTGTGATGCCTGTTATTGTACCAATGTGGCATATTGGTATGGATAACATTCTTCCTAATGAACCGCCATATTATCTTCGAATACGTAACAAGGTCACAATTAACTTCGGCAAACCAATTGATTTTGGAAACATATTGGATCAGTTAAGATCAAACAATGTATCTGATCAGGAAGCTAGGAAGACTATCACAGATAAAATTCAAGATGAACTTATGTCTTTGAAGGCTGAAACAGAGCAGCTGCATCTAATTACCTTGCAGTCTTGATACAGGACTTTCCCTCCAAAGCGTTCAAACTGACAATGTGAATGCACAAAAGTTCAGGAAAAATCAGAAAGAAGCAAAGAAAATCAGGCATACATTACGTGACATTGCAGAATGTGTAGTGTATGTGTGTACTGCTGTGGCCATTCTGCTTTACTCTGTGAAGTATTAGCACAGTTTTCTTGAGACCATTCCTTCGGGTAGGCCTCTCTGAACAAGAAGAATTTTCCATCTGTATTATAATCGCAAGTTCCTTTCAGCAAGGCAGCGGTTTTTATCATCATATTTTTAATGAATTATCTGACTACTGTATACTAGGCACTGATTTCTCTCTTTCATTCTTTCTTGTCTTTTCTTTTGTTTTCTGTTCAAAAGGTGTGGAGTATGTCTAAACTTGACTGTATGCCCTTTACTTAATAAAATGTTGGAAATTTTTTTTAATAACTCTGACATTTAATGGCATATGTATGAAGGACACTTGTGTGTGATGTTGTATCAACTGTCCATATGTGTGAAGTACGTTTTGAAATGTTATTTATTAGTAATGAATGTGCAATACTTGCTGCTTTAAATGTTCTGAGTTTTGTAAACACTGAAGTTAGTCATACATTTAAGATGTTAACAAATAATAAAAATAATTTAAAATTGTTTCTTTAGTAAGATTTAATTTTCCTTATATGCACAACAGTAAATGATGTTACAAGTGAACTGTCTTAATTTATTTATTCTGTACATTTGCAAATTTCTTGTAATTTTTAGCCAACGTTTCCTCATTTGGTCTCTATATACCATATAAAATTAGTTATGTATTAATAACCTTCATTTTTTGTGGTGTAAAATCTTCATACAGTGTGTGTGTTTATATGGATGTTTATGTATCTATGTATATATTTCAGGTATTTTAGACCCTAATTTTTATATCATTGTGACAGACATCTAAAACTAGACTTAGTTTTAAGTTATATAATAGACATGGCTCTTGCTGAAATTGAAGAGTGCTTGGGCATGAGGAGACTAATATATTTCCAGTTTTAGAAATGGATGTGTGTGTGTTTTTCACAAACATAAGTGCGATCATTTAAAAAAAAAAAATTGTATGATTATTCCTTCAACAGGTACTTTTAATATTCAATATATCAACCAACAAATGCACTCAGTAAAATACAATACAAGATGAGTATCAGCTCCTACATGTTTTGGTACAGGATTGATTGCAATGAATACCTGAATTGTTGCTTGGAACTTGTGTTCCTTAGTTTTAGTAGGCTCCCAGAGTATGGCATTTCTGTACCAGAACATGGAGGAGCTGATACTCATAATGATTTGTATTTTATTGTATTGTATAGAGTGCATTTGTTGGTTGATATATTGCATATAAGAAAATGCTTGGTATGAGGAACTTAAAATTTGCAAACACTCAACAAGCCGCTTGCTACTTACAACTATAAAAACACAAAGGAAGAACTTTATAAGACCAATGCAGCTATATGGTTTAACAAAATATGTGAAATTGTGTTCAATAACTGAATTGTCATGTTGGACTTGTGTTCCTTTGTGTTAGTAGACTCCGTGAGGATGGCAGTTTGGTGCCAAACATTTAAGAGTTGATACTCATCATGAATTTATGGTTTGTACTTTGTCATATTTTATTGAATGCATTTTTTGCTTGACATATTGAGTATAAGAAGATGCACAGTACCAGTAACAAAAAAAGACACTTTTAATAGCACAGTGATATGTTTAATGAATGTGTGTTTAGAATGGGAGGGGGATTACAGATGTGTTACCAAGAACACTGAATTTATAATACATTCACCTATGTATATCAATTTCTGAATCTGTCACATACTAATAATTATAGTTAAAATATTTTTTGTATTACTTGGCAATTTTCTCTGTCCATAGCCGACCTCACCAACAGCAGATAATTTCTAAATAATAGTCTAGTATATAATATACCTTTATTATTTGGCCTGTTTGTTTTGTGGACTGAATGTCAGTAGAAAATTTAAATTAGAATTCCAGGCATCTTCATTATCATACAGCAAGGGTATACTAATCCCAAATACCTGGCTGCCCAGGAAACTAAAGTTTGTACAGTGTTGCCAAATATTTTCAGCAAGATTACTGTAATTTTTCTTTACATATTGAAATGTATGAGTTCACATGCAGTGGACAGAAAGCACCAAATAATTGTGAGGTTCATAGGTCACTCCGGAATTGTGGGTTTTCAGTGTGGAACTTCATATTACTTTTCTGGCACCCATAATTTGAAGGTGGCTTGTGGATTTTGGGAAATTTGTGCTCTCCTGTCGTATGGAACTCTTGAGGAATTGAAATGTTAAGATTGGTCATGTTAATGTGGTATAGCCAATTGTATTTCATTTTTGCCAGTTTCACACAGTGTATATTAAGTATTATAAATATACATAAATTCTAACTTTCAGGCACGTTAGCAAAATTGCAGAAAATGTTTGTTAGCTTTGTAATGCCTGTCTGTCCGCATGGAACAACTGAGCTCCCACTGGACGGATTTTCATAAAAATTAATATTTGAGTATTTTTTGAAAATCTGTGGAGAAAACTCAAAAGTTTCATTAAAATCTGACAAGAATAATGGGTACTTTTTGTGAAGATCTATGTACTTTTTTTTATTGTACCACTCTGAATTATTCTTAGATTGAAAAATGTTTCAGACAGAAGTTGTAGAGAAATTCAAAACACACATTATATGTTCAGCAAAGTTTTCTGAATATTATGTCTTTATGAAATAATTTGGAAAAATATGATAGAGCCATACAGGCCACAGATGACCAAATAATATGGTACATACACTTTGCATGCTGGATGACTAAGGCTACAGACACAAACTCGGAATATTTAATACTTATTGCTTTTCCACAGCAACAGTGGTTACATGGAAATGCCTGAGTGTTACATTTTACATGAGTTACCTGTCTTGTATTTTATTGTATTGGCAGAGAAATGTGCTTAACTGAAACAGGAAAATGAATTTTCCAAGTGAGTGTCTTCTCTAGCCCTGCAAAGGCCAGCATATTTTCTTATTTTGTGTCTTAAAGAGGTTTTACCATAGTGTACGTATGTGTCACTTTTCAAAACATATCACTTTAGAAATGATGGACTGCAGTAATACTGTGCAGTTCAAGTGTCTAAAAGAAAACTGTAGAATTTCACTGGTTCTTTTTGCAAGTATTTGTAGAACAAATGCAAAAGTCTCTTTTTTTTTATACCAATTTTCTTGTAATTGTATAAGACATGATTCAGTAGTTGTAAACCATAGAGGTATTGAAAGGGGGTACATTTAAGGTTGATGACTTCTGGGGCTATGACATCTTGTAGATGCATACATGTTAAGCACCTGTAAAATTACAGTGTCATACCCCAGAAGACCACAGTTTCAGCACTGTGAAAAGAATCTCATTCTCATATAGGGGATACATGTATATCATATTATTCTACAGCACAATAAATAATAGCAAGAATATTGAACATATTTAATTTTTATTATGACTCGTACATCTGCCAGCCATATTGCTCCCTGTACTCTTGATGTCATAAGCTGTGCATGTAAATGGTAATGAAATTTGCTTTTGCAGTTGGCCCATTCTGCATATGTTTTGGGAGGGTTCTTTCTTTTGTAATTCCTGTGATTCTTACCGCTAGTGGTGACATTAAATAACCCACACATTTGGTATGGTACAGCTGATCAGTCTAGTCTTGCATTTGCTTCAGAACGACTTATCAGAGCTTCTCACATTAAAAATTGATACATAACTGCTGTCAACCATGACACATTTTATCAGTCACATCAACACAAGCTACATTTTTCAATCATACTGACCATCTTCCAGCATTAAATATATTATATTTAAAACACAAAATAAAATGCATGTATATATATTGAATTTTTGAGATCTCACAAATTCTACGAGTCATATTAAATTTTATGTATCAATCAAAATATAGGTATTCTTATTTTCCTGTTTGTGGTTCTGTTATTTATTTGTCTTCTTATTTATGTTAAAGCTGTAAAAAAATTGTTAAAACCATATTGTAACTCGAGTACTTTGTTGCCAGATGTATTTTGTGGATAGTCATAATTGCTTTGAAACAATAAAGAGTTTATTGTGCCTGCAACAGATATTTTTGTGTTAGTGTTTACGCAACTTTATATGTACTACTTATTTGTTTTTTATTTTGAATTATGTACATCTTTGTTTATTGGGTTTGATGCCTACTTTTTAAGGTGTTACTTTTATAGGCAAATTTAATCTGCACCTTTTACATTGGGTTTTCTTGGTATATACCAAACACTAATACAAACATATCTATTTCAGGTGCAACAAACCCTTTATTCAATACTGAAATAATAAAATACTTATTGTCAAACACGTGTTTGACGATAAGTATTTTATTATTTTAGTATTGAACTTTAACACATCGGGATGTCTTCAATCAAAAACCCTTTATTGTTTAAAAGCATGTACGATATCCCACAAAGCATGTGTGGCAATGAAGTACTCGAGTTAAAGTATGGTTTTAACAACTTTTTAAAAGTTTTTACATAAAAAGACAATAAGAAAACCATGAGCAGGAAATATAAGAATACCAGTATTTTAATTGCCACATAAAATTTAATATGACCTGTACAATTTGTGAGATCTCACAAAGTCACTGTATGTGCATTTTATTTTGAGTTTTAAATATTGTATTTTTAATGCTTGAAGATGGTCAGTGTGACCAAAACATGTACCATGTGTTGGTGGGACTAATAAAAATGGTTGTGGTTGGCGGCAGTGTTTAATATGATATACTACAAGAGGATGAATTATTAAAAAAAAAAAAATCTCACCCTGAAATTTTGTGTAGTACTGTTCAAATGTCAAGGACAAAAGGTTTAAGGACTGAAAAAGGTGTCATTTTCAGTCATGAATTGAGGATGGTCTTGTTGTAAGCAACATGGTCATCCAACCACCTGCATAATGACCAAATTTTAAGTCTGGGAATCACGAGTCAAGTGCCCCGTCTATCTGTACAGTCTGTAGCTCATAAAATATTAGTCACTGTATATGAAGAATGTGATCAAGCATAATTTACATATTATAAATCCATCAAGAGGCTGAAATTGTATCCAGTATTGTGTAATTCAACTGCTGCTAGTGGTTGTTTGGTGCACCATCAACCTTGGAGATTAAAATCTCCTTGGTCTGCAAGACGTCTTCCTGCTCTACAAGTGTAACTTTAACAAAGGTGTCCACAACTATTTCAAAAATCTAGGAGCCACCCGAAAATTCTGGGTCCCATAAGTGTGATATGAAGCAACAGCCATATTCAAAACCCACCGATATTAGGTGCCAATGTACAAAATTTAGTTGCCCAGGTGACCTGGTACCCACAATTAAAATTGATATAGGCGCTGCCATCAACCATGACAAATTTTATTAGTCCTGTCAATACATATTCCATGTTTCGGTCATACTGATCATCCTCATATATTTAAATACATGATTTTAAAACTCAAAATAAAATGCATATATATTACATTTCTGAGATCTCACACATTTTCCAGCATTTAAGCATTGCTTATTAAAACATGTATTGGCATTGAATTTTAATATTTTGTGTTTCAATTCTTGTATTTGTTGATGATACAAAATTGACTAGCTTGTGTCAGATGCAATCACAATTACCTTCTGCAAGATAAATTTGGGCACTCCTTTTAATTGCATGAAGTAAATATTTTATTTACTTGAGCACAAGATGACCCCCTTCCCTCAACAATTGTCAGTTTTGGGGAAAATTTCTGTATTCACATTAGCCAGGTTTGTGCCACTCATTCTTTGCATGCTTAATATTCTGAAATTAAGTAGTCATGACTAACACTTTCATCACTGGAAGAGAATTCTTCATGATCTTCATCCCACAAGACATACCCTTCATTCCATTCATATTGTTTGACATGCAGCACTTTCTAAACACCCTGCTGAAGGATTTTAGTGAAATGTCATTCAAAGCCATCTTAATCCACAGACCAATCAATGCCTCAGATAGTGTTGTGTTTCCTGCTGGTGTTAGTGACAGATCCCATATAGCAGTTGCTCCCCCTACTGCCAACATAGTGTGTCTGTGAGTGGTTTGTTAACTACCACAGAAAGAGTCTGTAAGTGAGAGGTCATGCCACCTGCTATGGGGGCAGTTCTATATGAAGATTAGAAGACAGATATATCATTTTCAGTGTTGTGACTCTTGAAAGCAACAAATACTACCATTCTTAGTTTCTAGATCCCCTGGTCTTCTGTGTCAGAATTCTCTCAGCCATTCAACCATGAATTCTGTCATCCACCCTTTCTCATTACATTTAAATCTACTTCCACTGGTATCTTTTTCTTGCAGATGATTCTTTTTCTTTAGCATAACAAGTGTCAGTTTCCTCCCATCAGCTAGACTGAAAGCATCACAGTTATTCTTAGTTTTTCATGTCCACATTTTCTGATAAGAATTGCTTTTAAGCTTATCTGTCAAACAGTGCTTGGGTTTAATTTGTGTTACTCACTTTTCTTGATGGGTAATCATGTTTGCAAGGCAGATTAATTATATGGTGCTGGTATGCTATTAATTTTTCAAGATAGTCAGTGGAAAGCTTTGGAAGTTATTTTCCCCAACAAATAACTAATTCTTTACAATGCATAAATCATATTTCCCAATCATTGCAGGCTTTGATATATTGCTACAGAATCTCCAGTGTTATAGCAACTTCCAGTGCTTTCATTTGTATTGTCTGGCACTGGAAAGTAATTTTTTACATTTTATAACACTAACTCCAGTATCTTTGGTCAGTGGCACTGCATTTCTCCTGTTTGGGCTCATGAAATGCTTTTTGGGATGAATCTGATGCCTCTAGTAAATTAATATCTTGACTGCAACACATTGATTTCAGAACGTTCTAGTTCCAAAGTGAAGAACTATAATCTCCACAGCCCACACGTTCATGAGCAGTCAGTTTTAAGGACACCTTTCACAGCATAATTCCAGTTAGCCCTTGCTGACATGTTAAAATATGAACTCATGCAGCCTACTGTACTGGGAAAGTGAGGCTGAGTAGTCTTGAAGAAACATGCCAGTGTTTTAGAGGATCCTGCTGCATCCAATTTAAGGGTACCCAACTTCAAATTTTTAAGACAATCTTGGTTTTACAACATCCTACAACATGGGGCTTCTCTAAGAATTAAACCTATCTTCATTTTAAACATGATGCCATTTTTCTTCTACAAAATACAAATTATTGTGTACCTAAGGATAACCATTTGACTTCTCTTAAGGAAACCACTATCAACTCCAAATCCAAATCTTACTCAGATATTGCATCAGTGACATTTCCAACACACCTGTACAATCATTCTCAAATGGCAGTTCTCTTTTTTTATTTTGTTTTTTCCACTATAATTAAAAACATGTAACAATGACAAATGACATACACTCTTATTTTAATTTCCACAAACAAGCATCTTATTGTTCATTAACTTCTTGAGTCTAATAATCTCAGTAGTCAGTATCAGCTTTCTATTTATTTGGCCACACACCTGGTGAGGTTTGGTGGAGAAAGTGCAGTAGCTCTTGCCAATCAGTGGAAGGAAAATGTCCAGGCAACTCAAATCTCACACTAGAAACTGCAGGTCAGTACTCCAAATGTGCCCAAACATAAACTCGACAAATCAGAAGAGACGATATCATGTCAGACATTAGTGTAAAAGGATAATAATGAAATGGACAAACAGTGTGAAGTCAAGACTGGACCAAAATGGATTGGAAGGAAGTACAATGTGGACTTCCAAGAAATCATAAGGAATGAGGTCCAGAACAGCACGCCATTTTTTGATTGGGTTGGTATGGTTCAATGCTGTAGTGTCTAGAACCCCTATAACCTTTGTTGTGGAAGTAGTGGAAATTTGTAAGCAAAAAGGAAGCATTCCCAAAAAATGTAGGAGGCAGTCAGGAAAACATGCCTTCCATTTTTTTAACCCCTTGCATTCATTTTAATGGGAATAACCACTCCATCAGTGAAGTCCTCAAACACTTCCTGCCATTTTCTAATACAACAGTTTCACTCAACAGGTGGCAGAATAACTGTTCATTCTAAAATGCCACAGATTGATGTGTGTTAACAGTCATCAAGCCCTCGGTTACTGAAGGTGAGGAGCCAACTTGTATGAGCTATTCACAAACATCTCCTGAAAGTGTATGAGGAAGTAATTGTGGATATGAGTACTGTCTCATGATAGGTAGGACACATTAAAAAAGCTAAGACAGGACAGCAGAACTTACTGAATATTGCGGAATGGTCACTCTTGCACAGCAGCAATGCCTGCCAACAGCTGCCTGGTTGATGGGTTGATACATGGTGACCATCATGTAACAACACCCATCCAGTTGCAGAGGCAGCATAATAGCAATAAAATTGAAAAACTTAGCTCTTCCAAGGTCTGTGCTCATCAGATGTAACAAACAGTGATAAGAGGCATAAAAAGAGACAACACACAGGAGGCCTTTCCTAATACAAATTGGCATGGACGATGAACCCCTAGCAGTAATGGAATGGCCTCATATGACATTCCCAAGGAATAAAAAATTCAAGAGTGTGCCACTGGCAAGAAAAGTCATGGCTGCAGTATTTTATGAGAATGTTGATATTCTCGTGAACCTCTTGCCTAGGAGAGAACAATGAACTCTCACCACTGAAATGAAACACTACAAAGTCTGAATCCTCACCTTCCACAAGTTTGTCTCAAATGGAAAAAATCAGTGTTGCTATTCCATGAAAATGCCAGACCACACAGGTTTGAACACCATTGAGGCCATCGCAACATGTGGATGTACAGTGTTGCTGCACCCACCCTACAGTCCTTACCTTGCACCATCGCACTGTCACCCGTTTGGCTCTTTGAAAGGGGGCCTAAGAGTACACCATTACATGATAACAAGGCACTGCAGTACACCATGTGCCAGATGCTGCACAAAAAGGACACAACTTGTAATGTGTGTGACTATATGTTCTTGTTAATAAGTAAGAAGACTGCTGACAAAAATGGAGATTGAATTAAAAAATAATTATGCTTTCAGCAGTATAGTAGCGAGGTTCATGAAATTTTCACATGTTGAACTTGTAAACAGAGTGAAATAAAATACTGGAGGCATTTAGGTCTGACAAACCCTTGCATATATACTCAAAAGAAGAGAAATGTCAAGGCTGTGTTCTGTTCAGTATCAGTTAGTCATTTCTTTGGTTGTTTATCTCAACACTACATGGGCAGAGAGGGATGTCTGTCAAAAATTTTCATCTACAGACATGATGCAAACTGAAATTTCATATTATTGGAACTATGGAGAAACAATGCAAAAACGTTTGATTCTTGATCTAATCATTTAAAATTACTGAATTTAAAAAAAAAAATTCTGCTCCACACTTGATTCAACTCACTTCACTTCTAATATTTTACTCAGAACATTACATAAAAATAATTTCAACTTATGTTCTGACCAAGACCTGAAAATGTTACAGATGTGAGAAACAATTCACATATTGCTCATGGAACAGCAATTTATTGTTATCCATATGATTCATCAAACTGAGATTCCCGCATTACTAGACAGTTGGATTAGAACCACACCTTCTGCCAAAACTTTGCGTGTGGGGGTGGAGGAACTCTATATTTTCGTAAAAACATAACCTGTTTAAGTGTTGGTCTTAATGATATGCAAAGTTTTCTCTTCTTCCTCTTAAACTGTGTACTGGGGGTTATAACAAATTGCTGTTTTATGAGTGCTCTATTGTTGTATATTTCATATTATATTGATGACTCAACAATTAATCATTAAGTTTGCTGGTTTTCCTTGTAGCCAAAGGTCACAAATGAAATGGAAAACTTAAATTCCTGCAAGGACAAAGTGTTTTCAGAGCTTGACCATACCAAGTAACATGAACGACTACACATATACACTCTTATTCATGTTTGATATGAAAGATTAATACCATGGTTACACTGCTGTGGTGTAAATACAGTGTATTATGCATTATTGTAATTCCATTTGTAGACCTGTATAGTTCATGCAATCTTCTTCAGTCTTGGAAGCAGCAAACCATAGACTTTAATTCCCAAAATATTTGATCAAGCACCAATGTGTGTTAAAATATTTTTTTTTTCTAGTAGAAAGAGAACTGTCTTAGAAACTTAAAAAACATGGTTCTGCATGCAAACATTACTTATGTCTAGCAAGAATTTCATTGAATTTAACATCATTTACACTTACAGCATGCAATGCTAATAAAACTGTAACATTCTCAATCCCTCAGTACCAATAAATGCAAAGATCATTCAAATATATATTTCACTTTATCTGGCTCCTGCACAGTCCCTTGTAACTTCTTTGTTTGTTGTTGTCATTTTATGTATTTTGGCAACTTACGAGTAAATATTCATTTTCTGCATTTTCTTCCCTCTCTATATGAGAAACATGTACTGAACAAATTAAAACATTTTAAGGTAAATATCCAATTTCTGCTACTGCACCCTTCTACTTCTGACTTGTATACTTCAAAAAGCCTGCATTACCAAATGTTGATTAGTTCAAACATGCTTACACCAAACCTCAGCCTCTGTATGTGGAAGTTCTGTACTTCTTTTTGTTTAGCGTGAAGATATAACGTTCGGCCTTTTTCACATCTGAAATTTCGGTTCCTGTCCTTTTAGAGTCTGAGAAGTCTTTGTCACTTATTGGTGTTTACGCAAAACTGAGAGGCTTAACAAGCTTATTCAAAAACGAAAAATGTAAGGAGACATCTGTTCTGTATCATTATGTTGATCTCTCAACTACGAAGTTACCTGTAACTTCTCTGTTTGCTGTCATCATTCTCTGAATTTCACTCCCTTTCTACGTGACAAATATGTACTCAAAAATTTCGGACATTTCGAGGTAAATATTCAATGTCTGCTTCTGTAACCTTCAACATCTCAGTTGTATATTCCACAAAGCCCGCAATATCCAAGGGTGCTTAATTCAAACATTCTTACTAAAAACTTCAGCCAATATAAGAGTTTGTGTATGTCACTTCGTGTACAGTGTAGTTACAATGTTCGTCAATTTTCATATCTGAATATTCAGGACCAGTCCTTTCAGAGTCTGAGAATTATATTTCACCTATTGTTGTTTACCCATACTTAGAAGCTCAAACATGCTAATTCAAAAACTTATAATGAAAGGAAGTGTCTTTTGTGTATTATATTATTGATTTCCCCCCAAAAAATTACTTGAACTTCTGTGTTTTCTGATCTCATTTCCTCAGTTTTGGTAAACTAAATATTCAATTCCTGTATTTCGCTCTCTCTCTCTCTCTCTCTCTCTCTCT
>JGI20166J26741_10514448_pt1 | contig 15791 bp, 12 predicted proteins | sample TergutCu122P5_FD_26741 | JGI IMG/M metagenome (IMG submission 26741)
TGTATCCAATGCTATAGAAGTCAGCGCAGAGGCATTTGATCCGATGTTTATTCTCAATTCCAATGCTTATCAGGCGGCTGAAGGCGTTGACATGAGAGCCGCCAATGGTCTTTGTAATCTTGTGACTAATCCAAACTCGCCGAATTGTCTGCAGACGTCTGCAGATCTCGGCGCTAAAATAGGAATGTCAATTGCGGGAGCATTAATTCCCGGATTTAGCTGTTTCTCGTCGGCTTTGACTGTAGGTTGTAATACAATACAAAATAATTACTCAAGCAACCCGGGCAATGTAGCATGGGATTTAGCCGGAATGGGTGTAAATTGCATTACCAGTTTCGTACCAGGGCTACAAGTACTCAAGACAGCCTGGACTGTCGTAAAGGTTATGAAAAGCGGCTATGACTGGTATAATAAAGCGCCGGGTTCAGAAAAGGGGTGTGGCGGAAAAGGTAAAAAGTCGCCGGGAAAATTAGTCGGTTCCATCGACCCGAACGACAAGACAGGTCCCGTAAGCGAGAGCGGCAGTACATGGTTTTCCGACCGGAAAGATTTTCCCTACGTCATCAATTTTGAGAACAAAAGTACAGCCACAGCGCCCGCTCAGGAAATAGTAATCACCGATACGCTGGATTTGAATGTATTTGATATTACCACTTTTGAAGCAGGGTTTATCAAAATCGGAAGCCGGTTGATTGAAGCGCCTGTTCATATACAGAACTTCACATGGACAATTGATATGCCCGAAAAGAGATTGGTTACTACCATTGATTTGCAATTGGACAAAGTGAAAGGAATTGCTACCTGGCATTTCACCTGCATCGACCCCAAAACAGGCGCAGTTCCCGCAGATGCATTGGCAGGATTCCTGCCGCCAAACGACGACAACGGTTCGGGACAGGGTTCGGTGGTTTACAGCATCCAACTGAAAGACGGACTTGCCGATAATGTTGTAGTGGCAAACAAAGCGTCCATTGTGTTCGACAACAACGAACCGATACTGACTCCTACATGGGTGAATCAGAAAGATGTGGTCGCACCGACAAGCCAGATGACCGAAGCGACCGATGCAGGCGCAGGGAAGGTGAACCTGAAATGGCAAGGCACAGACAACGCCGGCGGCTCGGGCGTTTACAGCTACGATGTGTATGCGAAACAGGGAGCAGGCGATTATCTGTTGATTGCCGGCGCAACAACGGAAACAACCGCTCAGTATCAAACGGACGGCATCAGCGAATATGCGTTTTATACAATCGCTACCGACAATGCGGGAAACCGAGAGTTTAAGGCTAATGTGCCCGACCTGACATTTACCGATATTAAAGTGGTAACGCCGGAATCGGAAAATATGTTTTTGCTCAGTCCGAATCCTGCCCGAACGGAATGTACGGTAACGTTGGATGTGGAACGGCAGGGGAATATGAAAATTACGCTGTTGAATCTGCTGGGCGCCAAGGTGATGAAGATATACGACGGCAGTGTTGAAGCCGGAAGGTTTACGCAGACTTTCTCAACCGGTTCTTTGCCGACAGGCGTATATACCGTGATCGTTTATACGGCAGACAATAAAATCAGGGCTGAAAAGCTGCTGATAGTAAGGTGAAAGGTAAAGGGTAAAGGGTAAAAGTGCGCAAATCAACGCAAATTTATATTCTATTATATTCTTTTGCGTTGATTTGCGTTTTTTTGCGTCATTCGCGTTCTATGTATTTTTTTCCTCCAATTATTCTTATTCGACAAGCATACTGCTTTTACGACCAACCAGCTATCCCAGCATCACGGGCGTTGAACGATAGCCAATTCCCATTCTGTCGATTCCCATATCGATTAGCTCAAAAAAATGTTCTTTCGTGCGAATGCCTCCGGAGCCTTTGATTTTGCACCGTCCTTTTGCGGCATCCATCATTATGCGGATAACTTCCGGCGTTGCGCCCCTGTTTTCTCCTCCGGTATAAAATCCCGTTGATGTTTTCACAAAATCTGCGCCGGCAATACAGGCAATATCAGTCGCTTTCGCTACTTCTTCCAATGTCAGCGCATCGGTTTCAAAAATAACTTTCAAAAGCGTACCGTATTTATGGCAAAGCTCTGCAACCGCTTGCAGCTGCTCCTGCGCCATGCTCCACATTCCGCTTCGGAACCAGCCGTAATTCGAAACAATATCCAAGTCCTCTATATTGCCGGCATCAAGGATTTCTTGCGCCTGCAACAGCTTGGATTTGGTGGACGACAGTCCAAAAGGGAAATCGCATACGACACAAATTCCGGTGTCGGTATTCCTGCACAATTCTTTTGCAACCGGGATAGAAGAAGGATTAATACATACCGTTTTACAGCCAAAATCTATTCCTTCCTGAATATATTTGCGTATTTCACTCTGAGTAAATTCAGGTTTTAATACGGATTGGTCAATGTAACGCGCCAATTCTTTTTTTGTCATTTCAGAAGCTCTCTTCATAAAATTGAATTTTGTAATATGCAAAGGTAAGGTTTTTAAATTTAATTCAATGTTATTGGCAAACTCTTTTTTATTTTGTACTTTTGCGGGGAAAATAGAGTACATTTTATAAACATATAAAAAAACAGAGATAAATTTATGGAAATTGTAAAAATCGTAGGAAGAGAGATTTTGGATTCAAGAGGCAATCCTACAGTAGAAGTGGATGTCCTTTTGGCATCAGGTATTATGGGACGCGCGGCTGTTCCATCGGGTGCATCAACCGGTGAAAATGAAGCGTTGGAACTGCGTGACGGCGATAAAAAACGTTATGGCGGTAAAGGCGTCTTGAAAGCGGTTGAGAACATCAACGCCGTAATTGCTCCCGCATTGTTGGGAATGAGCGCTTTGGATCAGCGCGCCATCGATAATAAGATGATTGCGATGGATGGGACAAAAACCAAATCCAATTTAGGCGCAAATGCTATACTGGGCGTTTCGCTGGCTGTTGCCAAAGCGGCTGCTGCGTATCTGGATATTCCTTTGTATCGATACATTGGCGGAACAAATACCTATACATTACCGGTTCCAATGATGAATATTATTAATGGAGGTTCACATTCGGATGCGCCAATTGCATTTCAGGAATTTATGATTCGTCCGGTGGGCGCATCGAGCTTCAGAGAAGGATTGCGCATGGGCGCTGAAGTATTTCATGCTTTGAAAAAGATATTTCACGATAGAGGTTTAAGTACGGCTGTCGGCGACGAAGGCGGATTCGCTCCCACATTGAAAGGAACGGAAGATGCACTGGAATCGGTTATTCAGGCAATTAAAAATGCAGGATATGTTCCCGGAAAAGATGTTGCAATAGCTTTGGACTGTGCCGCTTCAGAATTTTATATCGATGGAATTTATGACTATACCAAATTTGAAGGCGCTCAGGGAGCAAAAAGGACTTCGGCTCAACAAGCTGAATATTTAGCCGAATTGGTTTCAAAATATCCCATTGATTCTGTGGAAGACGGTATGAGCGAAAGCGACTGGGACGGATGGAAATTACTGACAGATAAACTTGGCAACAAATTTCAATTGGTAGGAGACGATGTATTTGTTACGAATGTTGAATTTCTGAAAAAAGGAATCGAAATGGGCTGCGCCAATTCAATTTTGATAAAAGTGAACCAAATCGGCTCGTTGAGCGAGACCTTAGACACCATTGAAATGGCGCATCGTGCAGGTTATACTTGCGTTACTTCGCACCGTTCCGGTGAAACGGAAGATGCAACGATTGCCGATATTGCCGTAGCGACCAATTCCGGACAAATCAAAACCGGTTCGTTGAGCCGTTCCGACCGTATGGCTAAATACAATCAACTGCTTCGTATTGAAGAAGAGTTGGGCGATTTGGCTGTTTACGGATACAAAAAAGTGCAGCGGAAGTAAGATTTTTAGTGAGGCTGTCTCAAAAATGTCGTGTCATTGCGGGCGTAGCGTAGCGAAGACCCGCAATCCCCTGATAATTTTCGGGGGATGGCGGGGTAAGCCCGCCATGACAGGCTTTTGAGGCAGTCTCGTTAAGTTGAAAAAACCTCATGCAAAACCGACAGCGATTTTATTTCAGGAAAATTGCTCAAATGCAGCCGGTAATATTCCAGTATGCGGCGAATAATCATTTGACGTTCTCGCCCCGAAAATCGGAAGATTGACATATTTTCATACGACATCCGTAAAAGATTGTAAAAAACAGCGCTTTCGTCGGGCGGAAGGAAATAGATATGCGCAGGTTTACAGGGGGTGAAAGCGCCATTTTGCATATCAAAAAACATTCCGGCTTTATATCCGGTCGAATTGGGATAAAATCCTAAAAAACGGCTGAGATGAATCATAAACGCCAAGTGGAAATTAGCCGGCGAAGCGGCGGTTAATTCCAAAACCTGCACCGATTGAAGAAGAAAGTCGAAAAGCAAGCGATTGGGTTGTTCTTCATAGATTACTTTGCCTGTAAGTTCGGCAAGGAAGATGCCCAAAGCGTTTTTCACAGGGTCGGTCAGGATAGCAATCAAAGGAATATGAATTTTTATTTCCTTTATGCGTTGAATATCGCGCAGATTTTTATGCTCCACTTCCAAATCCAAAATCGCCAGCGGATGAAGCAGCGAACGGGGCGTTTTGGATTTCCGGCTTTTCGAGAGCGAGGTCAGATACGACACCCGACCAAATTCTTCGGTATAAATCAACGCAATGGCATACGTATCGTTATATGGTAAATTATGCAGGACTATCCCTCTCGTTTTGTGTAACATGCTTGCAAAGATAGAAAAAAATCGAATAAGATATTTTGTCAATTCAAAAAATAACGCTATATTTGCACCCGCAAATAAAAAACCGGTCCATTCGTCTATCGGTTAGGACGCAAGATTTTCATTCTTGAAAGAGGGGTTCGATTCCCCTATGGACTACAAAAATAATAAAAATAATTAAAAAAAGAAATTTACAAAAATGGCAAATCACAAGTCGGCGATAAAGAGAATCAGGCAAACGCTTACCCGAAGATTGCGTAACAGATATTATGCGAAAACAGCAAGAAACGCAGTCAGGAAGCTTCGTGCAACTACTGATAAAACAGAAGGAGCTGAACTTTACAAAAAAGTCAGCGCAATGTTGGATAAATTGGCAAAGAATAATGTAATCCACAAGAACAAAGCCGGTAATCTAAAATCCAAACTGGCTTTGCATGTCAATAAGTTAAATTAATCGATTTCATACCATAATTTTTAGAGGAGAGCCGGTTCATTTCAATGCGCCGGCTTTTTTTTATGCGGTTTCCATTCGTATGTTTATTGTATTTCCTCTATTTTGGAAGTTATGCGGTTGATTGCCTCGTTTAATCTTTTCTCGGGGAGAATAACATTGAAGTCGTCCCAGAATTGATTGTCGTACTGAAATTTAGTTTCTGAAAAAACGTTGCGGGTCGGGATGCTTTCTTTGGAAGGGAATTTTTTCACATTCACTGTGTCGATTTTACAAACAACCATCTCAAAAAAAGTCTGTATAGATTTGGCAGGCTGTAAAAAGGCTTTCTGCTTTTTCACCTTGAAAGTTAAATCTCCCCGGATATGGTTTAAATAGTATTTTCCATTCCAGAATTTGTAGGATACGGTGTAGTTGGCATTTTCAGGCTTTATATCAACGTCTTTGGGTTTTTTGAGTACAAACAGGTCTGCCGCTTTGTCGATATAACGGGGATTGACTTCAAAATGAGCGGTCAGCAGTGCGCTGTTGTCGGAGTCGATGTAGAGTTCTCCTCTGAAAAGCGGTTCTTTAACCTCTGTTATTTGTTCAAAGGCAATTACATGCGCATATCCGGAGTCGGTTACCATCATGTCTATTTTGGAATATCTGAATGGATTTTCGTCATTCAAATCGAGAAAGTCGGGAATGTATTTGATAATGTCCAAATGCAGGGAGGCATCAATTCCCGCCCGCATTTTCAGGATGATGGAGTCATTTTCATCTTTATTGCTTATTTTTCTCATTTTTAACAATTTGACCTGATCGTCGGCTGATGATTCAAAGCCGTTTTTATAGATTTGAAACACGGCTTCGGTTAAGCTGGCAATGGTGTTTTTTTTCTCTATTCCTTCCCGATAAAAGCTGATAAAATAGACGGGATTATTCTGATAATTAACAGGTTTTTTATTAAGCATTTCCCTGACAATTTTCACCGGATTGGCTAATCCGATAATGACATTCTGGAGCGGAACAAGTTTTGTTTGCAAGTAAATATCCACCGTATTTTCCAAAAATATTTCAAAAGGAATAATCTGTTGGTTGTAGCCGACATGAGAAATAAGGATATTTTGGACAGTGTCGGAAAGCGGTATTTTAAGCATAAATTCGCCCGACTGGTTGGCAATGGTTCCAATGCCGAGTTCAGGGACGCTTGCCGAAACATAAGGAATGGGTTCTTTGGTTTGAGCGTCTTTGACAATTGCTTTTGCTGTGATAAAATTTATGCTGTCTTTTAATACCGGCGCCGCTTTTGTGCCGGTCGTGGCGGCTGCTTCATTTTTATACAAAAGGATATGGTTGTTAATCACCTTGATTTGAATGTTCCTGTCCATGGTTATCAGGTAGATAGATTGTCGAATCGTGTGTTTTCCGCCCTGAAAACTGATTTTTTTCTCACTGTTCACAATCTCGCTGTCGTAAATAAAAAAGAATCCGGTGAGGTTGGTAATACGGTTAAGCAATTCATAAGTAGTCTCTTTGATTTTGGGTAATTGAATTTCCCTATCAAGAATATCTCCTGCTCTGGTCATAGAGCAGAATCCCAGAAAACAGACGATGCCAATGAAACAGGTTTTCATTTTTGAATAAAGACAGTATCCTGTTTATTAATCTGTTTCAGATTTAGCGCCAGACAGATTAACTTCGTCATGGTTTCAACGGAGTTATTATCAAAAGTAACGGTCAATGTTCGGTTGTTTATTGATTCGTCGGTGATTATAGTTGGCGAACCATATACCGAATTGATGGCGTGAACAATGTTATTCAATTTTTCATCCTTGAAACACATTTTATCTGTAAATCCGCTGAATGTATGCAGGTTTGTTGTCTTAAACAGGTTCAGTTTGCCGGCATTTAATTGAACGGTTTCGCCTGCTTCCACAGGAAAGGGCGTTTGATTATCGGAGGAATGAACATTCACTTTCCCCTGTTTCACGGAAAGTTCAAACGGATTGTCGGGCGAAGATTGAACGGCAAAAATTGTTCCGACTACTTCAATCGTTACTTTTTCATTGGTTTCAATGATAAAGGGACGTTTAACATCTTTGGATACGTAAAACAGAGCGTTTCCGCTGAGTTCCACTTTTCGTTGAGCTGCATCGAAAACCGGAGGGTAGGACAGGGAAGCGCCGGGCGCTAAATAGACGGTTGATCCGTCTTCGAGCGTAGCAACCAGTGTTCCGGAGCGTTCCTTATTTTGCAGAAGCGCCAGTGTTTGATCTTTCCCGCGCTGTAAATAGAAGACGGAAAGAATAAATCCAATGCAGACGGCGGCTGCAATAGCCGCCCATTGGAGCGGTATTTTTCGTTTCGGTTTGGGCGCCGCCGTTGTGTCGCCGGTCAATAGCCGATCTTTTTCTAATCGGTCGAAGAGCCTGTTCCACGCTTTATCCACATCGATCCGGTATTCGTTATTACTGAGCTGTTTCATGCGCATGTATGTTTGAGTTTTTATTTTTATAATGATAGATTGAATGATATTTATTCCGCAATTCCCGAAGCGTTTTAGTTATTTCGGCTTCTACTGTTTTTACGGATATTTGAAGTTCCGCTGCTATTTCACTGTATTTTTTCCCTTCCATACGGTTCATGTGAAATATTCTTTGCCTGCGGTCGGGTAAATGATGCAGCGTTTCCTGTATTTGCTGTTCCAATTCTTTATATTCCAATTCTTCTTGCGGAGTGATGGTTTCCATGTTTGCATTTTCAACGTACATTTTGCGGTAGTCGTCTCTCACTCTTGCCTGTTCAAGATATTGGAGCGATTTGTTTTTGACGGCGCGGTATAAATATCCATTAACAGAAGTAAGAATCTGAAGGTTCTGCCTCTCTTTCCAAATGACATAGAACAAATCCTGAACGATCTCTTCAGCCGTTTCCATGTTTTCAACAAATCGACAGGCGTAGCGGCATAAGGGGTCGTAGCAGGATCGGAAAAGGGTTTCAAACGCCTTGATGTCTCCTTCTTTTATTTTCTTAAAAATTAATAAATTAACCAACATTCATCATTCGTAATTTACTATTTCTATCACAACCCCTAAGTCCCCTTTAGAGGATTTAGGGGTACTTCATTTGTGCTCTTTCATCAATTTACTGACTGCCGATTCCAGCGATTCGGTAGGTTCAATGATGTTGTAAGCTCCCCAGAAATTATCATCGTAGAAGCTCATCACTTTATCGCTCAGCGATTCACTTTCGTTGAAAGATTCCCTGCGCGGGATCTTGCCGACCATTTCTTCTTTGCTTTCGGTGACGACCATTTCACTGATAACTGTGTAGTTTGTTGAAAATAGCCGGCGTTGCCAGTCGCATTTGAATCTTACTTCATTTCGGATGTAATTTAAATAGTTCTTATTGCCCCGCTGTTTATAGGAAACAACAAAGAACACCTCATCGGGTTTGAATCGAAGACCGGCAGGCTTTTTTCGCAGGATGGCATCAGTCGCTTTCACACGGTCTTTCATATCCAAGTAAAATTCGGCGCGGGTGAAAGCCAGTGTTTCCTTATCTATATATAAAGTTCCATAATACAAGGGATAAGGAAGAATTACTATCGGTGTGAATGAAACTACGTATTGTTGGCGATTGTCTAAGAATTTCGAATTTTCCATTTTAAAACTAAAATTGTACAGCGATTCTTCGTCAAACAGGATGTCGGGATTTTTGACTATATCAGCATAAATGGACAGATTTGGACCTCCCAGCAATTTCACGGCTAACGTGTCGCTCACTTTTGTAGTAAGCAGTTTTCTCCCTTTGAATATCTGCACCCGATCGTATGCTACATCTTCTGTGTAGGGATTTTTATAGATATTAATAACTGCTTCGGAAATGTTGATGAATTTCCTGCCTTTTTGCACGGTTTCTCTATAAAACCCGGTTAATAAATTGGGTTTGGCGCTGTAATTATGGACGACTCGGCGAAGCGCTTCTTTGACTAAATCCCTCGGATTTTCCCAACTCTCAACAATAACCTCTTTTAACTGTTTCTCATTTGGAGTCAAATAAAAAGTTTGATCCAGCAAATCGATTTTATTAACAGGTACCCTGTAGTTGAAATAACCGATTCGAGAAAATTCAATTTCTTTTGCCTGGATAGAATCTTTGATTTTGAGTGTGAATCCTCCATCTTCATTTGTGATGCTGCTCACATTACTTCCCGGTACGGAAATGTTAACATATTCGAGTTTCTTTTTACTCGATTTATCTTTTACCACTCCGCTGATTGTAAAATAAGAATCATTGTTTTGGGCAAGCAGTTTCATCGCGCCCGAAAACAATAAAATCACTGATACTGTAATACAGAATTTTTTAATAAGAGTTTCCATTTTTTTGCTTGTTTTTAATTGTAAATAATATTCTCTTTACTGATACTATGACCGGTCAGCAATGAAAAACCCTATAATTTTTATTCCTTTAAATAGATTCTTTGCAAATATAGATGAATTTTTTCACATATAGTTTTTTTTATTACCTTTGCGCCATAACAATTAAAATTTTATCGTCATGAAACAGTTATTTTTTCGATTAAGTACAGTATTATTAGTTATTTTGGCATTTTCGTTCCAATCAAAAGGAGCAGATAAGTATGAATGGAAGTATAATCTTGAAAAAGGGAAAACCTACAAGCAGAATACGGTTATGGATATGACCATGAAAATGGACGCTATGGGGCAAAAGATAGTGATGGGCACTAAGACAGAAACAAATATCAATTACAGTGTGGTTGAACAAAACACTGACGGTTACAGCATCCAAATGACGTATCAAAAAATAAAAGTGAGTACGAATCTACCTACTGCAATGACCATAGATTCGGATTCTCCTGAAAATTCTTCTGACCCTGAATTAGCAGGCGCTTTTAAATCGATGATTGGCATTCCTGTTGATATTCAGTTAACTCAGATGGGTAAGGTAATATCGATCAATGGAGTTGATAAACTTGTAGAAAAGATGAACAGCATTTCCAATGAGCAAATGAAGCAGATGTTTAGCGCGCTATTCACTGAAAAAACAATCAAGGCGGCATTGGAGCAGGTCTCTAATTATTTTCCGGGCAAACCCGTATCCATCGGTGAAAGCTGGAATGTTAATTCGACTGTCAATACAGGTTCTTTTGATGTTATCAGCAAAATGACATTAACATTGAAGGAAGTGAAAGACAATATTGCAACGCTGGATTGCAAAAGCGTATTGTCAACGCCCGAAGGCGGCGCCGCCTTTAACGTTCAGGGGATGGATGCAAATGTTACGATGAATGGAGAACAGTCCGGAAATATAAAAATGAATATGAAAACCGGCTGGGTTGTTGGCGCTGAATTTACTCAAAATTCTACAAACAATATAGAAGTTATGGGTCAAACAATGCCTCAGGAAATAGAAGTTAAATCAACAATAACGGCGGAATAATACCGGTTCAGATTTTTTCTCCGTACGCCAAATCGCCTGCATCGCCCAAGCCGGGAATGATGTAGGCTTTGTCGTTTAAATAAGGATCGATGGCTCCAGTCCAGATGGTTGTTGCGTCTTCCGGAAACAGGCTGGACGCTACATCAATTCCGCGCCTGCTGGCAATGATGCAGGCAACATGAATGCGGGCAGGCTCGCCTCTTTTCAGCAGGAGTTGATAAGCCAAATCCAGCGAACTTCCCGTTGCGAGCATGGGGTCGATGATAATCAGCGTTTTTTCTGCTATGGATGGTGAAGACAAATATCCCGGTTCAATCGTAAAGGCGCTGTGGTCGTCGTTGTATTTTCTTGATGCGGAAATAAAGGCATTGTCCGCCCTGTCGAAATACGACAGAAATCCTTGATGAAAAGGCAACCCTGCTCTCAGAATTGTTGCAAGCACAATTGAATCGCTGGGAACCGAAACGGATTGCACCGCTAAAGGCGTTTGTATATCTATGGTTTGATACTTCAGCGTTTTGCTTATTTCATAAGCCATGATTTCTCCTATTCGTTCCACATTCCTGCGGAAACGCATCCGGTCGGCTTGAATGCCGGCATCGCGCACTTCTGCCATAAATTGATTAAGAATGCTATCGCCTAATCCTAAATTATGTACTGTCATTGTTCACTCAAAATATTTAGGCACAAAGGTATCATTTTCTATCGAATTTGCATAATGAAACGCATTAAGATACATTTCCAACCATGGATTATCATCTACGTTCAGCGATAAATTGGAATTGTGCCAAAGACTTAGAAAATCGCCTCCCGACTGTTTACATTCATTGACCAGGCGCTTTATTTTTTCAAATGCTTCATCCGGAGTTAATTTCAAATGGGTGATTAAAGCAGTATCCATCACGACTGTCGGATGCAACAGTAAATCGCCGACATGGTCTTTTTCGACATCGTAGAAATAATGCGGGACTGCCGTTCCTGTGCGGAATCCGGGAGCTTGAGCAAAAGCGGTGGTGAAATCATCCCTGATGCCTGCTTTTTCCAGGTTGCGGAATGTTTCAGGGACTTGCATACGCAGGAAATGTTGACGGGAAGCGGTGATTTCTTTTTTCTCTAATACTTTTTCCAACCGCTTTTTTTCTTTCATTATTAACAAGGGCTTGTAGCAGGTGTTGTAGGAAGGATGCAGCCCGATGGTTGCCATATTAAAAGACTTCAAAAGCCGGTAATACGATGTTAACGGATAAATTGTCTTTGTGCCGTATTTGCCCCATTTCTTCATTAATACAAACAGGAAATAGGGTTTGTCATTTTCTTTGTGTATCCTTTCAATGAGACGTGTTGCATCCAGATAAGGATCACCAAATTCCCCAATAAAAATATACCAGCGATCCGGTAAATAATCCTTATGTCTTACTGCCCACAAGTCGCGAGCCAATTCTACAATCATTTTAATCCAGCCCTTTTTTAAATACCAATACGGATAATCAATGTCATAAGTGCTTACAAACCGGAATTTACGCAGATTAAACGCCATAGCTGGATACTTTTTCATCAACTCGTCTTTTAACAGATACGCCCATCGATCGATTACCGGAATTTCGAGAAAGCCGTTTCGATATGCCAGCGATTCTTCAGGATCGAACCGTTCGTGTTTATCCAGCCGTTTTGGGAAGTACTCTTCGTAAAAAGTCAGAAGATAGAACGAGGCGGCAAACAAATCAAAAGGGATATCGCCTTGCGATTGCCTGAAAAAACAGCAATAGCCGTTCCATTGAGAAACTTCTATATCCTGAATTTGCCGGACTCCCTTTTCATTCAGCAAGCCATGCGGATTGATACATAAACCGTGATTCAAATTCTCATTCGAATAGTTGATGCAAGGCTCTGTCTGTTGCAGGAAAGTTTCTTTATCCCGCACAATTGTGAAATCAACGCCCAATATTGCATTGAAAAGATGGCGTGCAACATAGTCTAAGCGTTGTGTGTTTTCGGAAGAGGAATAAATGTAAAGCATGTTTTTATCAAATTATGTTAATCGCTGATACTTCTACTTTCTAACTGGCGGTCAAATTCTGCTTTACTCAACGAAAGCGGACACGTTACATGAATGGTTACGGGTTCTTTGGGCAGCAGGTCGAAATAGTTGTCGGAAAAGAAATTGTCAATGCCTTCGAGACTGAGAAAAACGCCCCGTGCGTAAACATTACTTTCGAGCGTTACGTCGAATCCGTCTTTGACTGCTGCCGAACGTTTGGAAATAACGGCTTTCGGAAAGTCAATGTTTTTATACCTTGTCAGGAAATAATTATTGGTAATAACCTCTTTCTTATTATTTTCAATAAAGCGGGCATTCACGACTACTTCGTTCCTTCGCTTTCCGTTTAACAAGCGGTCGATATTGTCAGAGAATTGGACTTGGCTTGCGTTGGCAGGTACAGTTACCGCTTTCTCCTGCGTGAAAACGATGTTTCCTTTCAAATCCATTATCCGTATTTGCAATCTGCCTTTCACGGGCTGTAACAGGTCGGATACGATGTAAACCTCTAATTGGTTGTCTTTTAGAATCGGTGAAACCAACAGATTATTATAAGCCTTTTTCGCAAAATAATGCTGGGCTTTCCACCGACCGTAATAATCCCTGCTTGCCCAGGATGCTACGGGCCAACAATCGTTGTGTTGCCAGAAAAGCGAACCCATGCAATAAGGCATATCTCTGCGGTGGGCTTCCATTGCCATCCGTATGGCATCGCCCTGCAATAGTTGTCCCATATAAAGGAACGATTGAAAATCTTTCGGCTTTTGGTATTCATGCAATAAATACCATTCAATTAATTCATTGGCATGACTGCCTCCGCGTTGATGCGCCATCATTACTTCGGAATAAATGTTGTGGTCGCGTTCTTCGGGAGCGTATTTCAATACCGACTGATATTCGGGAAACGACTGAAAACCATATTCCGAAAAGAATCTTGCCCGAATAATGTTGTAGTTGGCAATCGAATCTCTCCCGTGCCAGACGCCCCAATAATGCGCATCGCCGTTGGGATTCCAATTCGCTTGTCCCGTTTCACATTTGGCATCAGGGTCGCCGCCGTAAGGCGAAGAGGGCCAGTAAAACGCAGTAGGGTTGTATTTCTTTACCGCTTCGGGCAATACGCCGTGAAAAACATCTTTGTAGTCTTTGCGAAGTTCAGACAAAACGCCAAGTTTTTCATAGCGTGGCATCCATCCCCAATTGAACCAAGCCGTATGATTCTCGTTGTTCCCGCACCAGAGCGCAATACACGGGTGATTACGCAGACGAATCAAATTGTCGGCGGCTTCCTGACGGATATTGTCAAGCATTTCGGGCTTCATCGGATAAACGCTGCAAGCAAACATAAAATCCTGCCAAATCAGAATACCATATTCATCGCATAAATCGTAGAAAATATCATTTTCGTAAATGCCGCCGCCCCAGACGCGGAGCATATTCATGTTGGCATTGACGGCATCCAGAATCGTTTGCTTATAACGTTCGGGAGTAACGCGGGGCAGGAAATTATCTTGTGGAATATAATTAGCGCCTTTGGCAAATACATTCACGCCATTCAAGCGAAAATAAAAAGTCGTGCCGTCAGCATCTTTGTCGCGTATGACTTCCAATTTGCGCAATCCCAATTTGTCGGTGCGGCTATCCGATTGATTATTCATACTTACCGTAGCCGTAAACGGATAGCGGTAAGGTTCTCCCAAGCCATTGCTCCACCATAAATGCGGATTCTGCACAACCACCGGCAGCTCAATCGTATTATATCCTTTTCGGACAGAAACGGTTTTTGTCCATATATTTTTAACGCCTTCCGCCCGAACGGTCAATGTTGCCGTTCCGTCTTTATCCGCAATCACTCCGGCAATGGCTTGGATTTGCGCTTGCTTGGCGGTAACATCGTCTTGCCGGTAATAAATATTGTCTATGCGCAAGTTATTCCATCCCACCAAATAGACAGGTCGCCAGATGCCGCTGGTTACTAAGCGCGGACCCCAGTCCCATCCGTAATGATAACCGGCTTTACGGGCGAAAACACTGATTTTCTTATCTAACAATCCGCCGTTTTCCGACTGGTCATTTCCTGCTTCGATGGGATAATGAATAGCGGCGAATTTCGGTAGATCGACTTTGATGGGCGAATTGAAATAAACGCGCAATTCATTCGCTCCGGGTTTTAGAAGCGATTTGACCGGTATGCGCCATTCGCGGAACATATTGTTTGCCTTCAAGATTAGACTGTCGTTTAAATATACGTCTGCGTAAGTATCCAATCCTTTGAAGTATAATTCAATATTATCTTTACCGAAAATATCTGGAGAAACGTTCAGTGTTGTTTTATATTCCCAGTCTTCTTTATCTACCCATTGGACGCTTCGTTCGTTCAGCCGGAAATAGGGGTCGTCGATAATCTTGTTGTTCATCAGGTCGGTATGCACAACGCCCGGAACAGTAGCCGGATACCAGTTATTTCCTCTGGCTTGTTTGAACTGCCAACCGGAAGCGATTTCCTGTTGGGTAACTGTTTGATTTACCTGCGCCGTAGCAGGGAAGCAAAGCAAAATTGCGATAAACCCGCAAAATAGAAAAGAATATTTCATATAAACTTGTATTAACAGATTAATTTTGTTACCGCAAAGATAGTGAAATTCCGAAAAAATTCATACCTTTGCAGTCGTAAAATTACATTTAATATGGATGGTCCGGTAGCTCAGCTGGATAGAGCAACAGCCTTCTAAGCTGTGGGTCGTGGGTTCGAATCCCGCTCGGATCACAAAGGCGCCATAACTCCTGCATATATTGGAATCTTTGCATTTAACAAAATGATATTGGTTGAATATCGGTTGCGAATCGGTAGAGGATTGGTTGAGGATCGGTAGAAGATAGTTTTGGAGTATAATTCAGAAAGGCACAAGAATAACTTATTTTAATATTAAAATATGTGTATTTCTACACATTTTATTTCATAATGCTTATTTTAGTACGGACTGTGATTTTCACAATTATAAAATTTTGTGAATTTCATAGATAAGGCCATTTGACCTCAAAATCGGTCAAATTTCCATATCTGAATTTGCGCCAAATGTCTTTTTTTCAGTGAGTTGAAATTTGGAAGATTTGTTA
>JGI20166J26741_10515559_pt1 | contig 15789 bp, 10 predicted proteins | sample TergutCu122P5_FD_26741 | JGI IMG/M metagenome (IMG submission 26741)
ACAGACCCTCCTTGCCGGCATTGAGTATTTCCCACGATCTCATCGCTGAGGAACTCCGCAAGGTCTGCCAAATTATGGACGGCGAGTTGTTTTCGGACTCGGCTGTCGTGAACGATTTGTGCGGCCATCTTCGGAGCTATCGCGGCAAGATGCTTCGGCCGGCTCTGCTGCTGCTCTCCGCCAAGGCATGCGGTGGTATTCGTGGCGAACATCTGACGTTGGCGGCCGTGCTGGAGCTGGTGCACATGGCCACGCTCGTGCACGACGACGTCCTAGACGAAGCCGACCTTCGACGCCGACAACCGACCATCCATCGGCTGCAGGGCAATGAGGCGGCCGTTCTGCTGGGCGACTACCTCATCAGCCATGCGTTTCATCTGTGCAGCACGGTCGATGCGTTCGCGTGCCAGCAAATTGGAGCCCGAACGAATACGGTCTGCGAGGGCGAACTGCAGCAGGTGGCTCATCGCGGGGATTGGAACCTGAGCTTGGCTCAGTATCTTGATATCATCACGCGGAAAACGGCAGCACTGACGGGGGCTGCTTGCATGCTTGGTGCGAAGTATGCTGAAGCTCCTGAAACAACGATGAAAGCTCTTGAGCAATACGGCCTTAAGGCGGGCATCGCGTTTCAAATCACCGATGATGTGCTCGATATCGTGGGCTCGCAGGAGCGGATGGGCAAAACGCTAGGGCGCGATCTCGACGAGCGAAAACCCACGTTGCCGCTGATCCACGCGCTGATTCATGCAACGCCAGGGCAGCAGGCCTTAATTCGGCAACTGCTCTTAGCCCCGAGCCCTGACCGTGCTCGATTGGCGACGATCCTTCGCGAAACCGGTAGTATTAAGTTCGCCCTGCAAGAGGCTACTGAGTACGTCCGCTCGGCCATGATCCAGCTCGACGAACTCCCCTCCAGTGATAGCCGGGCTGCCCTAACCCAACTGGCAGCAACGATTGTGACTCGTGATCTCTAAAGGGAGCCCGCTCCCTCGCCGTTTGGCACGCGAATTGCATTGCCGAAATTTCTCTAACTCTTTTTAAAATAATATGCTAAGAGTATTTGACCAGCCCCCATCGACGTGATATATATTTCCGTCCGGTCGCGATGTAGTATTCTCACCGACCGGGTGATCCGGGCGATTGTACCGGATGATTTACCGGGTGATTACCTTAGCGGAACTTCTTAATCAATCAGGCTTTAGCGCCGAAGATGGGATGTTTGGGCCCTGGCGCGGGGACTCGAGGATCGCAAGTTGGCGACGCCTGACCGAGAAAATTTGAAGCGACAGATCCGCGACGCGGTCAATATCGTGGATCTGGTCGGGAGCTACGTAACGCTCCGGCGAGCGGGGTCTACCCACAAAGGGCTGTGCCCCTTTCACGAGGAAAAAACGCCGTCGTTCACCGTTTCGGAACTGCGACAGACGTTCAAGTGTTTCGGCTGTGGTGCCGGCGGAGACGTTTTCAGCTTCGTCCAGTTGAAAGAAAATATCGGGTTCCCTGACGCGCTTCGCACGCTGGCGGATCGGGCGGGGATCTCATTGGAGCCGATGGCTCACGCTGGAAAAACAGGGCCCGGTAAGCAGGATTTGGCGTCGGTCAACCAATGGGCTCAACAGTTTTTTAGACAGAATTACATAGCAACGGCGGTCGGCCAATCAGCGCGGGAATATGTCGACCGTCGAAGTATCTCGGCCGAGATGGCTGAGGTTTTTGGGATTGGCTTTGCTCTCGACAGCTACGAAGGACTGCTGAACAAGGCCCGAGCCAGCGGATTCGATCCCAAGCTGCTCGAAGCGGCTGGACTGGTGAAGTCGAACAATCGCGGTGGGCACTACGACACCTTCCGCAATCGGTTGATGTTCCCGATTATTGACGCGACTGGCCGAGTTATTGGCTTCGGCGGGCGAACATTAGGGGACGATCCAGCGAAGTATCTCAATAGCCCAGCGACCGCCCTGTTCGACAAGAGCTCTAGCCTGTTTGGGCTCAATGTGGCTCGCCAACCGATGGCGGCTGCGGGTCGAGCGATTGTGGTGGAGGGTTATACGGATTGCATCATGGCCCATCAGTTTGGGCTTACCGAGACGGTGGCCACGCTTGGAACGGCCATGACCGATGGGCACGCGAACGTGCTGCGGCGATACACAGACCGCGTGGTGCTGCTTTTTGATTCGGACCAAGCTGGGCAACGGGCCGCGGATCGAGCAATATCGGTCACGTTGATCAGCGGGCTCGATGTCACGCTAGCCAAGGTGCCACAAGGCAAAGATCCATGCGATTTCTTGTTGATGGCCGGCCGAGACAGCATGGACCGCGTATTAAAAGAAGGCCTTGGTGCACTAGAATTTAAATGGAACTGCGTGGCTCAGGAGTTCGAGTCTAGCACTACCGGCCCAGGGCGTCGGCGAGCGATCGAAGCATATCTCCAACAGCTAGCTGTATGGCTGAGCCGAGGAGTGATTGATCCGATCCAGAAAGGTTTACTAGTTAACCAGCTAGGAAAAATTCTTTCGTTGCCAACGAGCGATTTGCACAAACAATTAGATGTACTCGCTCAACGGGTGCGGTCGGATATGCAGGGTGCATCGGCATCGGCCTCTGCGGTGAATAAGACAACAGCAACCGGTTTGCCAGCAAGTTCGGGGGAAACTGGCGGCTCGGGGGGAACAAGGGGATTTAGGCCGGCGCTTACGAACGAAGGTCTTTCAGCTGTAGACGACGATGCTGGACCCTTGAGTGCTGAGCAGCGAGCGTTGGTCCAGGTAGTTGAGGTGCTGCTCAACGAGCCGGGCTTGTGGCTGACGGTGGAGCCTTATTTTGAGCCGACGTTGATCCACAACCGCATGATAGCGGCCGTGGCTGTTGAGCTGGTCGGCATGCTGCGGTCGGGTGAGCCGTTCGAGATTAGCGAACTGGTCGGCCGATTCGAGTCGCCAGACTATGGGCGGATCATTACAGACCTGGAGGCCCGAGGCGAGCAGCGGGCCCGATATGCGTTGACGCTGGACGGAGCAATCGCTTGCCTGGAGGACAGTGCTCGGCAGCGAAAAACTCAGTTGGTGTTAAAGGACCAAGCGGACGCCAATGAAGATGAAAAATTATTGGCCCTGGCAGAGTTAGCCAAGAATCCTCGATTTACCGGCCTAAAAAATCGGGCTTTGGACTTGTAGAATCGGTCTTCATGTGTGGAGGCCACTGGGCCAACGAGGGGCTGGCAGGTCCGTTAATAATTATGTGAACGTTTTTTTTAAATTGGTAGATGATTAATCGAACCTTCGGGGATATAAAGAATTGAGAGCCCCCGCGTCACACCTACGCAGGGGCGATAATAAGTGGGCATACAGGGGCAATAATAAGTGGGTATGCAGGGACAATAATAGGCGGGCATGCAAAAACGGTGATAAGTGGGCATGCGGGGGCGACCGGAATGGGCCAAGGTTCGCGGAACTGCTTGTATAAGCCGAGAAACGATCATCGTGGATAGGCAAGGACGCTGACTGAAAATTAGCAGTAAAGCGACCATCAGGATACGGAGACGTTAGATGATAGATGAGTTTCGTCCCATCATGGACGTGGTAGATTCGGCAATCGAGTCTTTGCTTCAACGAGCGAAGGATCGAAAATATCTTACATGGGAGGAGATGAACGAGATCCTCCCGGATGAGGCGATCTGTCCAGATGCACTCGAAACGATCATGATGACCTTGGACTCCAAGGGCATCGAGATGCTCGATGAGTTCGAGGCTGATCGGCTGGGCATTCCCCGCGAGAAGAGCCCGGTGGCAACGTTGCCGAAAAAGAGCTCGCCGGCCATTGATAAATCGTTGCTCGAGAAGGAAGAGCCCAGCGTTGCAGGCGATGACAGCGGCTCACGTCGAATCGACGACCCCGTGCGCATGTACCTGACGCAGATGGGCGAGATCCCTCTGTTGATGCGGTCCGAAGAAATCGCGCTGGCTAAGAAGATCGAGCTAACCCGCATGGCCTTCCGCAAACTCGTGCTGGAGAGCGATTATTGCATCGGCCAAGCAGTCGACATTTTGCAGCAGGTCTCCGATGGTCGGCTGCCGTTCGATCGCACGATGAAGATTTCGACCTCCGAGGCCATGGCGAAGAATACTATTACTAAGCTGTTGCCGGAGAACCTCGCGACCGTTCGCAAATTGATCGAGACGAACGGGCAGGATTTCGAAAAATTGCTCAATCCGAAACTGTCGGAGACCACTCAGAAAGCCATCGTCCGCGTCATGAACCAACGCCGACGAAAAATGGCCAAGCTGTTGGAAGAGCTCTCACTTCGCACGAGCCGAATCATTCCGTTGATGCGGAAGCTGCAGGCTGTGTATCGCAAGATGCGCGACCTGGAAAAACGGCTCGCCAGCCAACACAAACGGCAAACGATGCCAAGCGATGACGTCGCTGCGATGGAAGAGGAACTCGCAGGAATGGAGTCGCTAGTGCTCGAGTCGACCGAACAGCTGGGCGATCGGCTGCGTCAGATGCGGCACGTGTTCAACGAATACGAAGATGCCAAGCGAAGGCTCTCGGGCGGCAACCTACGATTGGTCGTTTCGATTGCGAAGAAATACCGCAACCGTGGCCTGTCGTTCCTGGACATCATCCAAGAAGGCAACACCGGCCTCATGCGGGCGGTCGACAAATACGAATACCGCCGGGGCTACAAGTTCAGCACGTATGCCACCTGGTGGATTCGTCAAGCGATTACGCGTGCCATTGCCGACCATGCTCGCACGATCCGCATCCCGGTGCACATGATCGAAACGATGAGTCGGCTGCGCAATATCTCTAAGCAATTGCTGCAAGATCTGGGCCGAGAGCCCACCATCGAGGAGATCGCTAAGAACGCGAAAATGCCGGTAAGCGAAGCTCGGCGAGTGTTGAAGATTAGCCGACATCCGATTTCGCTGGATCGGCCGGTGGGCGAGTCGGAGGACTCCTACTTCGGCGATTTCATCGAGGACGATTCGGCCGAGTCGCCTGTGCATTCGGCTGGCAACGAAATGCTCAAGGACCGCATCGAAGAGGTGCTCAAGACGCTGACCTACCGTGAGCGCGAGATCCTCAAACTGCGGTACGGCATCGGCGATGGCTACACCTACACGCTCGAAGAGGTGGGCAAGATCTTTAAGGTCACCCGCGAGCGCGTCCGCCAGGTGGAAGCCAAGGCCATCCGCAAGCTTCAGCACCCGGTGCGAGCTCGCAAGCTCGAGGGCTTCCTCGAAAACAACAAGATGGTCGAAGCCTAGTGTCCGGGGCTGGTGTTGGGGGCTAGTAAGCCGGTAACAGGCAGTAACCGCCTTTTTTCAAGATTCAATCGAGAAACATGGGGAGGCATTGGACCAGAGTGTTCAATGCCTCTTTCATTGCGCCTTGCTTGGGTTGGAACAGCATGAGACAATCGTAGCGAAACAGGGTTGGGCCCCATGGATTGTACCCAATAGGTCGACCCGAGATTAGCCGCGTTGTGACACTGCAAAAAGGATGAGCAAAGCTCAAAGGATTTTTTAGTTATGTCAACCATGCGAACACAATCATCATTACATTGCAGGCGAATGTCCGTCGGTACATTGGTAACACTAGCGGTATTGGCGATGCTGGCAGTACTGAGTACCGCCACTTCGACCTGGGCACAGACCGATGCCACGCCCGCTCCGCCGATGGAACCGCCGCCCAAGATCGCTGCCGATCCGAAAGCTGCCAACGCCGGCCCCAACGAGATCGTTCGTGTCGAGGCTGAGGGCGAAGGCCTCGACAAACCCTCAGCAATCAAAGCTGCTCTGCGGGCTGCACTCGAGAAAGGCGGCAAGACCGAGATCTTCGCTCGCAGCGAAGTCAAAGACTACCAGCTCATGCACGACACGATCATCAGCCGAGCCGAGGGCATCGTCACCGACTATAAAGTCATCAAAGAGGCCCCCGTCGCCGGTGGCACGATCAAGGTTTGGATCGAAGCTAAGGTGTCGAAGAAAGCCATGGTCGACGCATGGGGAGCAATCCAAAATGTGCTCAATCAATTTGGCCGACCCAAAGTGATGGTCTACATCCGCGAACGGATCGATGGCCAATTGGAAGAACAAAGCATCCTCGAAACCAAGATCGAAGAACGAATGCTAAAAAGCGGTTTCGATCTCGTCGACTACAAACAGATCAACGAGATCATGGAGAAAGAAAAAACCGATGCCGTGACCGAGGAGAATCTGAAGAAAGTGCAAGCCATCGCTAAAGGTTTCGGTGCTCAGATTTTCATCACCGGCACTGCCAACGCCAACCAGGCTGGCATCGAGAATCTCTACGGTGCACCGGTCGCTTTCTACAACTGCGATGCTCAGCTCAAAGTCTATTACACCGACACGGCCAAGTTGCTCGCGAGCGTCGGCTTGCCGCAAGCCCGCGGCGGTGCTCGCGGACAAAAAGAATACAGCCCGCAAGCGGGCAAGCAGGCTCTCGATTTTGCTGGCAAGAGGGTGGTCAATGATATCTACGAGCAAGTGCTCACCCAATGGGCCACTGCGATCAGTGCGGGTGGCGAGCTGATGCTCGAGGTCGAAAACCTGAAGGCAGCAGATGCGGTTCGGCTCAAGAAAATGATTGCTGAAATCAAAGGCGTCGAAAACGTGAATTTCGAAACAAGCAAAGGACTCGCGGTTTACCGGATCAACGCCAAGATGACGGGAGATCAGCTCTTCGAAAAACTGGCAGAAGGCCCATTCGAGCGGTTCATGGAACTCACCGAGCTTAAACTCAATAGAATCCAAGCAAAGGCGGCTGCAAAGAAAGAATGACGGCAGCTGAGAAGAAAGAGTGACGAGCGATGCTTCGGTTTCACCGAGGCACGAGCGTTCGGCTCGACGGGCGAATGACGAGACGATTTTGTGTGGTTTGTACGGCCAGAATTAATCGGAGTATCTCATGGAGATTCTGCCTGCGATCGATCTGCGTGAAGGGAAATGCGTTCGGCTCTTGCAAGGAGACTACAACCAGCAGATCGATTATTCGAACGATCCGGTGGCGGTGGCTCAGCAATTCGAGCAGGCCAGAGCTCGTTGGCTGCACGTCGTCGACTTGGACGGTGCTCGCGAAGGTCAGCTGCGAAATTTGTCAGTGATCGAGCAGATTCGCAAGCAAACGACGTTGCAGATCGAAGTCGGCGGCGGTCTACGCGATACCGCAGTCATCGAACAACTCTTGAACGCAGGCGTTTCGCGATGCGTCGTCGGCACACAAGCCCTTGAAAATTGGTCGTGGTTCGAGTCACTCGTGCATCAGCCGGCCATGAAGGACAAGATCGCGCTGGGGCTCGATGCTCGGCAGGGTAAACTGGCGGTTCGCGGCTGGACCGAGGAACGGCAAGAGACCGCATTGCAGGTGGCCGAGCGCGTGGCGGATTGGCCGTTAGGAGCAATTATCTATACGGATATCGCTCGCGATGGCATGCTGCTTGGGCCAAATGTGGAATCGACCAAGGTGCTTGCGCAATGCTCGACAGTGCCGGTGATCGCGTCGGGCGGCGTGACCGATATCGACGACGTCAAACGACTTTGCGAACTTCCGTTGCTGGGCATCATCATCGGCCGAGCGATCTACGAAAAACAGCTCGACCTGGCCGAGGCCGTGAAGATTGCCGCGGCCAGGGCATGATATCAAGAACCAATGGGCCCCTTCTCGTAGGTCGAAATGCTGGATCGCCGCGTAGCAATCCGAACATGGCATCAATAGTTGACTCAAGGAAAGGGACATATATGAGGCGCTTTTCATTAACGACTCTGGCAGTTGGAATTGTAATCGGTGTTTGGGGTGCCTCTATTACTCACGCAGCAGAGGCGACAACTGATCCCGCAGCTGCTACTCCTACGGCTACTGTTCCTGCGGTTGCGACTCCTGCGAAGGCTATTGGGCCGAAATTCGTGCAGCCCAAAGTTGTTCCCGGCCCCAATGAGCCCAACTGGGCCGACATTCTCAAACAGCAATGGGGCTTGGACATTGATCACGACCTGCGCAACCCGGTGATGGAGGGCGTTGATTCGGCCGGCGTGTTCAAAAAGGCAGGCGACGGGCCAGTGACGTTCACACCGATCATCGCTCTGGGCACCGAAAAAACAACACGTGGCGGCTGGTATATCGCATTGGATCGAACAAACACAGATACCAAAAAAGGAAAACAAGCAACAGAGAGACCCGATTGCGTTACTTTGTGGGAATATTCCTATAGGCAGTCTGAATCGGAAATTAAATCTGGCCAATTCACTCCGCCTCAACTCAACGAAGGCAGTACTTCCTTCGATCCAGGCGATCAACCATTCGGATTATGGGTCGACAACAAAAAGATTATCGATTATTCGTATCGTTGCGCATTTTCCGAGAGCCATTGGGTTGCCAAGCAGAGTCCTAGGCTAGCAAAACAACCGTATAGGGCCATGATCTATCCGAACATGGACCCGAAGACCGGACAGCCTATTCACAACAGCTATATCATCGGCTGGTCATACAGCGCTGGCAAACGTTACAATTTTATAGATGCCGTGACTCGCATCGACAACGTCGTACTGCAGCCGACGTCGAGCATTCCGGGCATTGTGAAGAGCAGCGAAGCGAAGAAGCTCAAGGGCGATTTCAAATTCACTGAAGGGCCCGCGTGGAATCCCGCCGATGAGGCTCTATACTTTTCCGACATTCCGCCATCCAAGACATTCCGTTATAAGGATGGCAAGGTCGACGTTGCCAATCCCAACAGCAACGGCGGCAACGGCTTGATGTTCGACGCGACAGGAGCCCTGTTCGCATGCGAACACAATGAACGTCGGGTCTCGCGAGCAGTCGTGCCGGGCCAAGATCTCGAAACTGCGGTCGGTCGCTACAACGGCAAGCGTTTTAATGCTCCCAATGACCTGTGGTTCGATCACCTCGGCGGCTTCTATTTCACCGACCCATACTACGGCCCACCGATGAAACTGGAGATGGACAAAGAGGCGGTCTATTACGTAAGTCCGCCATCAAACGAAAAAGCAGCAGGCGATCGCAAGGTAACTCGGATCATCGACAACCTGGTGAAGCCCAACGGCATCGCCCTATCACCCGATGAAAAATGGTTGTACGTCACGGATAATGGCACGGGGTTGCTTTGGCGATATCCGATCGAATTGCCGGGCAAGATCGGCAAAGGCGAGCGGATCGCCATCACGCCCAGCCCCGATGGCATGACCGTCGACACAGAGGGTCGTTTATATGTCACCGGACTTGGCGGCATCTACGTTCTAACGTCCGAAGGCAAATGGATCGGCCTAATCGGCGTTGCTGAGCAGCCATCCAACTGCACGTTCGGCGGCAAGGACATGCGTACGCTGTTCATCACCGCTCGCACCGGGCTCTACAGCATCGACACCGAAGCGCACGGTTGGCTCATTCGCGATTTGCCACTGAAAACAAAGAAATAACATCCATGAACACGCGACTCATCATAGCTCAAGTGATCGGTTGGCTGGCTCGCATCAGCGGCGGCTTGGTTTGGCTGGTCGTTTTACTTATTTTCGTCGCCGCGATTAGTGACGGATCTCATCCGCCAAGAAGTGCCTGGTTCTTTGTGTCGCTGATTGTCCTAGGATATCCACTAGCTTGTTGGCGGCCAACCTGGGGCGGAGCATTGATGTCCGCCAGCGTCGTATGGCTCAACATCATTCAATACCAATACGATGGCAGTCTGTTGCCCATCCGTTTTTCCCGACCTAATACAGGTTTTATCTATCTGATTTTGGTTATCGGTCTACTCTTCATCGCCCAAGGGCTGATTCGAAGGGTTCACCGTCGCGGTCCGGGCGTCGACTTGCTAGCAAGCACCGGCCCACCTGCTGCCAACTAATCCCTCCCTTCCCAACGATCGCCAACGGACCGCCCAAACCTAGACACGGCCCCATTGCCGACCCTGCTTGCCGAAATATGGTCAATCCGAGTAACATACTGACCATATATCGTCGTCAGTGCCACCAGTGTCAACGACGGCGAAATCAGGGGAAGAAGCATAGGGGTCTAAGTTTCGCGATGATTTCTAATCATTAAAGGGAGAATTACTGTGTGTAGAGGGAAGATCGGATTTTTCACTGTCGGAGCGTTCGCTAGTAGTTTGTTCGTCACTGGCTGCATGGTGGGTCCTAACTATCAGCGTCCCGAACAAACGGTACCTGCCGGCTATCAACACGTACCAAGTAGTGATGCCGCAGCGCCGAAGCTGGCCGGTGGCGTTACGACGCAAGGGGAGCTGAACGACGAATATTGGCGGATGCTCAACGACCCCATGCTCAACTCGCTGATCGATCGAGCACTCGCGAACAACCCGGACCTCCACATGGCTGAAGCTCGCATTCGACAGGCTCGCGCGGCAGGGACCATCGGTGCTACGGCATTGTGGCCGGTGTTTGGCGTCGGCGGTAATTATCAATATCGCGGCAGCAGCTTGAACGCAGGTCCCAAACCCTCTCAACCCACGTTCAGGAACAATGTAATCAACGGTACCGTCGGTGGCTTAGGGAGCAATGCGGCAGCAGCCATCCTGGGTGGCGGCCCATTCCTAAGCACGACGCCGCCGGAGATTCCCCGTAATGCGGCTGCGACGGCTGTCCGAGGGGGCACGAGCATACTGCAAAACAAAATCTCTGAAATCCATGCACCGCGCGATATCAACCTGTTCCATACGGGCTTCGATGCGTCTTGGGAAGCCGACCTTTGGGGCGGCACTCGACGAGCGATCGAAGCATCGGGCTATGGCCTCGAAGCAACGATCGATTCGCTGCATAACCTGCAGGGCTCACTGGTGGGCGAAGTCGCTCGCAACTACGTGCAAGCTCGTGGCTTCCAAAAACGGTTGGGTGTGGCTCGCGAGAACGTCGCTCGTCAGCAAAAAGCCTACGAAACCACACTGCACCTGCGGGAGGCTGGAAAGATTTCGGATCTTCCGATCCGCCAGGCCGAAGCTCAGCTGGCCTCGACCCAAGCGCTCATTCCCGTGTATGAAGGCAATTATTATCAAGCGGTTCACCGAATTGGCGTTTTGCTGGGACAGACGCCCGAATCGTTGATCGACGAGTTTGCGAAAGCCGCTCCGATCCCGACGGTTCCACCGCAACTGCCGATCGGTCTGCCTTCGTCGTTGCTGAGTCGGCGAGCTGACGTTTGCCAGAGCGAACGGCTCTTGGCTCAAACCACGGCTGACATCGGCGTCGCAACGGCGGATCTGTTCCCACAGTTCAGCATTACCGGCTCTTTCGGAACCGACACACGCAATTTTCAGCACATTTTCGACTACAACAGCCTCAGTTGGGGCGTTGGGCCGAGCATTCGTTGGCCGATCTTCGATGGTGGTCGCGTGCGGGCGAATATCGAATTGCAAAATGCTCGAGCAGTGGAAGCAGCACTGCAATATAGCGGCACGCTGTCCGTGGCACTCGAAGAGGTTGAGAACGCACTGGTCGCTTATAGCGGCGAACAAGTACGATTCGCGAGACTCTCGGAAGCGGTCGAGGCGAACCGCAAGGCTTATGACATCGCGTATTCGCAATTCAGTGGCGGCCTGACGAACTTCCTGGACCTTTTGCAGGTAGAAGGAGCATTAATTACAACCGAAGATCAGATGATCGAGAGTGAGACGAACGTCGTCGTGAACTTCATCGCGGTCAACAAGGCCCTCGGCAGCGGTGGCCAAACGCCACACGTACCGCGGCCAGGGATGGATGGACCGATTGTCGAATGGTTTGATTGGAGCCCGGTCTTTAGCGTGTTTGCTAAGCCGCCAGAGGTCCACCTTTCGGGGCCAAGCTCAGACTCAGAACAGAAGTAGGCCGTAGAGCCGAAATAAGTAACAAAAGGTAAAATTATGATGTGCCCAGTAAGGCCCTCCTTGCTGGGCATATTTCTTTTGGCGAATGCTTCATCAATTGCAATCCTCTGTGGGGCAGGCCTCACAAAGGTGTGGTAGTCGGTTCACTGTGCAAGTAACTGAGCATAGACATCCGCGTACCCCCGCCCCATTGCTGCGGCGGAGAACCGCTGCTCGATCACTCGTCGGCACGCGGCGGGCGAAATCTGATCGAGCTTGTGCACTGCAGCAACGGCCTCATCGATCGAATCGACGAGAAAGCCGTTCTCGCCGTCTGTGATGAGCTCCGGCAAATAACCCATCCGCGTCGCGATTAATGGAGTGCCGCACGCTTGGGCTTCGGTGGCCACCATCGCGCACGGCTCACACCAACGATTCAACTGCAACACGGCGGCTGCTTTGCCATAAAGCTTTGCCAACTCCTGCTGCGACAACGTGCCCACGTACTCCACATTTTTGCCATCGATATATGGCCAAATCCGCGTGTCGTAATAATCCTGATACTGCGGCTCGATCGGCCCGGCAATAACCAACCGACGACGAGCCCTCAACGCAACCTCGACGGCTTCGGCCACCCCTTTCTCCGGCGAGAGTCGCCCCGCAAAGAGCAGATCGTCTGACTTGTCCGGCACAAACGGGAAATCCTCCAGCCGAATGCCGTTGTAAACAGTCGCGACGTAGTTCAACTCGGGCAGCATTTGCCGTTCCGCATTCGAGATCGACACGAACGGCAAATCACGATAGGCCAAAAACATCGGATGCGACGAACGTACCCACGTCGACCCGTGCAGCGTCGAGACCATCGGGCAGTCAATCAGTCGAGCGTATGGCAACGCGTGCACATGCAAATGCGAATGGACAATGTCAAAGCGGTTGACCGCATCCAAACGATTGGCCGCGACCTGCTCCATGCAGATGCCGATGTGCAGCTCTTCAAGGACGCGCGGATCGGGCGGCCCCTCCAGCAAGCCGGTTTGCATGTCGAATCGTCGATCTGTGTGCTTTAACGCATCGGGCCAAGTTTCCAGTGCATAAGGCACTGTATGGACGACATGAGCCGAGCTGGTCGAACCACCCGCAGCAAAGAGTGTCACGTCGTGCCCGAGTTTCACCAGCTCCTCGGTGATGTTGTAGACCACCCGCTCCCACGGCCCATACCCCGCCGGCGGCATCACCCAACTAATCGGCGCCAACATTGCAATTCGCATAGCTCATCATAGGCCGGGGTATTCGTTCCGTGGGATTAGCGTTCGCCCCCTTGATTTAACGTTACCCGAAGAATAACCTAACCGCTGATGAGCATTGACCGCATTGGTATCGGGACGGATCTGCATCGCTTGGTCAAGGACCGACCGATGATCCTTGGGCACGTGGCAATCCCGCACGATCGCGGGCCGGCCGGGCACAGCGATGGTGACGTCGTTCTGCATGCGATCATCGACGCGATGGCAGGGGCTGCGGGGCTGCCGGACATCGGCGAGATGTTCCCCGACACTGACCCCGCGTACAAGGGCATTGATAGCTCGAAATTGCTGGTCGAGGCGTTGGGACGAGTGCAGCAAGCCGGGTATGATATCGTCAACCTGGATGTGACCATCCATGCGGAACGGCCCAAACTTAGGGAATATAAGCAGGGAATCCGAGCGGAGGTGGCTCGGTTGCTAGGCGTGGCAACTGACGAGGTAAGTATCAAAGCCAAGACGAACGAGGGTGTCGATGCGGTCGGCCAAGGTGAAGCAATCGCCTGCACAGCGGTGGTTGGATTAAAAATGAAGTAGGCTCGCTGGATCAAAGCAATAGCCGTCATCGCTGAAGGTGACAAAGAGGCAATCGCCTCTAACGACAATAGAGAATAATGGCCATACGAATTTACAACACGCTGACGCAGAAAAAAGAACCGTTTGAACCTGTGGAGCCGGGGCAGGTCGGCATGTACGTTTGTGGGCCGACGGTCTATAAGCCCAGCCACATCGGCCATGCGGTGGGGCCAATCATCTTCGACACGGTCAAACGTTGGCTTGAGCATCGCGGTTATCGAGTCAAATGGGTGGTCAACATCACCGACGTCGACGACAAGCTGATCGTCGAAGCCAAGGCTCAGAATACGACGGTGTCCGAATTGGCTGATCGCATCACGAAGAGTTATTTAGAGGCATTGGCAGCCTTGGGCGTCACGCGGATCGATGCGATGCCCAAAGCCAGCGAGAATATCGCGGAAATCATCGACATTTGCCAAAAGCTCATCGCGAAAAACGCGGCTTACGTGTCGGGCGGCGACGTTTATTTCGATATCACAGCCGCTCATGATTATCTCAAACTCTCGCATCGTCAGATTGATGAGCAACACGCAGGTACTCGGCAACTGGCCAGCGGCGACAAACGCAACAGCGGTGACTTCGCGTTGTGGAAAGCGGCAAAGCCGGACGAACCTGCTGAGGTGCAGTTCGATTCGCCGTGGGGCAAGGGGCGACCGGGTTGGCACATTGAGTGCTCAGCGATGAGTGCAAAGTATCTCGGCCAACCGTTCGACATTCACGGCGGCGGCGAAGATCTGATCTTCCCACACCACGACAACGAAATCGCTCAATCAGAAACGTGCTTTGAGAAGCCGTTCGCAAAATACTGGATGCACAACGGCTTGACTCGCTTCAACACTAAGAAAGTCAGCAAGTCTGACCCCGAGATGGCTCGCATCATGGAGCAACTGGTGCTGGGCAATCTGCTGAAAAAATACCCGGCTGAGCTGCTGCGGTTCGTGATTCTCAGCACGCATTATCGCCGACCTATCGAGTTCGGCGAAGAAGAGATCACGGCCAAACGTAAAGGACTCGACTCGTTTTATCGACTGCTCGAACGCATCGAACGTATCACCGGCAACGATCCGTATGCAGCAGACCCAAGCTCGGCGAATCTGCAAGAATTGAAACAAACAGCATCACCAGCGATCGATGCGTTGCAGAAGAGTCTTGCGGATTACGAAGCTCGCTTCGAAGAGGCAATGGACGACGATTTCAACACGGGTGCTGCGATTGGCGTGTTGTTTGAGATGTTGCCGATCATCAACCGATTCATGGATGAGCAACAACTCGAAGCGGGCCAACATGCGAAGTTGAAGCCCGTGGCCGTCGCGGCTGTGCAGCATCTGCGAAGGCTCGCCGGCTACCTCGGCCTGTTCGAGAAACGGTCGGCCAGTGCTAAGGCTGCCAACGAAGCGAACGCGTCGGATGCGTTGGTCGATTCGTTGATGAACTTGTTGATCAACGTTCGAGCCGAGGCAAGAAAGGCTAAGCAATACGCGCTCGGCGATCTCGTTCGCGACGAGTTGGGCAAGCTTGGCATGACGCTCGAAGATCGTCCGGGCGGCACCGAATGGCGAAAGGCCGATTAGGATAAGGGCTTGTATTTGGCTAAGTCCAGAATCATTTGTGGCTTCGATCCCGGGTTGCGGCAGACCGGGTATGGCGTGATTCGCGTCGATGCGGACAACGATTACGAGTTGCTCGAGGCGGGCGTGTTGCGGGCGGATCCGAATGGGCCGTTGGCTCAGCGGTTGGCCGAGTTAGCGATGGGCATCGACGAAGTGCTGGAGGAATATCGTGTGCAGCTCGTCGGCGTCGAGCAGATTTATACGCATTACGCGCGGCCGCGGACGGCAATTTTGATGGCTCACGCGCGAGGTGTGATTTTGTTGGAGGCCGCCCGGCAAGGGTGCGAAGTGATTCACCTGCCGGCCACCACGATCAAAAAGCACATAACGGGCCATGGTCGAGCGACGAAAGAGCAAATGCAGCGTGCCGTCATCATGGCACTCGGAGTCGATAAGCCGCTAGAGCCACCGGATGTGGCCGATGCGTTGGCCGTGGCGATGTGTGCAAGCGTCGTATCACGCATGCCGGCTC
>JGI20166J26741_10516670_pt1 | contig 15789 bp, 7 predicted proteins | sample TergutCu122P5_FD_26741 | JGI IMG/M metagenome (IMG submission 26741)
GTGTTTTGACTGCCAATTGTACACTATTGGTCCCCATCTTATCAACAGAAACACCCTACTCACTGACCAAGCTCTATCATATCCATGGTAACTAAGTAACTGTGGAAATGAAATGTGAATCAGTAACTAAAAAATAAAAGTTATTTATAAAGCAATAAAAGAAACTGGGACAGTTGCCGCTGCTGACGGTGTAGGTTTTGCCCTTGTAAGGTGAGAAATATATTTCTTGTTAACTTTTGAAACTGCACCATTCATTTGTGAACGCACTGTATTTAGTAATATTGACCTAAAACATACCTGTGTTTAAAAAACAATAATATCTTACAATGGTTGTAGATTTACGCACTCCGAGAACGCATCCGCCCTTCTTTACATTTATTCTTATGGGATCCACTAGTCTTGAATTATTTGAGGTTTGAACTATCCCATGCGTTCAGGAAAACATTCCTCACAAACATCCGACCGCACTGTACCTGTGTGATAACCGTTGCTGCTCATACAGTCCTACTTTTGCAGTGACTGGCAAAATAAAGTAAGGGAATGTGTTATACACCACCATGCTGTTTTTTAGTGAAGCTTGGCGTCTTAATATTTGTTACGCTTTCGCATCGAAATTTTGCAAGAATTGGCCTATTAGCTTTACCATATCTGTCTGTCTGTCTGTCTGTCCGCATGTAAGAAGTCGATAAATTTGATAATCTTTTGTTTCACTAAGATTTCTCGGTGCGTTAAAATTTGAATAAAACCGGACAAAATTAACGGAGAGTACCTATGGACATCTAAGCGCGTTCTTGCGTGAATCTCCGACTTGACTCGCCAATTAGTTGATGGGCGGACAAAACTTTTCGAGTGAGTGTAGGAAACACTGCAACTTGTTCATGTCCATTACATTTCATTGCCTCAATCACAAGGTTTCGGCATTAAACAAAATTATTTGTATGCTGTGCCATTAAACTAAGAGCTCTTTTCTTGGACTGCTCTACTCTGGAGATGCAGACAGCACATTATGGTATGTCGGTATTTGCCAGTTGACACTAAAGTCACGAAAGTTTTGGTTCTTTATTCTCACCCCTGTGTAAATCTCGTATTTCGCAACCAAGAACCGGTTAACAGATTTTGCTGTCGCCTGTCTGCCCCTTCCCATTTTATGCTATTCAAAAGACAGCATTAAATTTAGCGTTCAGGAAGTGTAAATGGGAAACAGAAGAGAGCGAATGCGCCTTCCGGCATTGTACGCATACTTCCTACATTGTTGTATTTATTTATGGCGACTAATCGGCTAAATATTAATAGGCAATTTTTGTAACTGTACTTAGTTAAATAGCACATTGTAAAATGACCGGCCAAGCGGGAATTGACTTTTTTTTTTACCTTAGACATCCCCTTGTATTGTTTATATTACAAGGTATTTACCAGTCGTGGTGGTACCAAATACAAATCTTGTGACTGCTGTTTATTGTTTTTCCAATGAGATGGATTCTAAAATTCAAGGAAAATGATAAAATATCAATGTTATTTTTATTGTTTCTCATCTTTCACTTTGTGCACTGCTTAAAGCTTTGTATATTTCATGTTTTAATTTGTAACAGCGCTTAAATAGAAAACCAACAAGCTGCGAAAGGGATTTATGGTGTACGAACTGAGAGGAGTTCGTTGTGTTCAGTTTAATTATCTCGAGAGCCGTAAGACTGACGGAAATGCTTATTGGACATAAAAATGTGCTTCATTTCTCTCTGGGACTTTTGTGCGAAATGTGTGTTTTGCTGCGATACATATTTAATTAATTACACTCAAGATAGCCTACAGAAATGCTTGTAAGTCTTCAAGTAAAGTGTCCATTATTCACGTCTCTCCTTACCTAAAATTGACATTTGTCTAGAAATTTTGACATATCTCTGTAATGTGAAATTTTATGCAAATAATCAGCACTTCAAAATTTGTTTTCATACCGACAGGCGTATTTCTGTAACTTTCTGTTGTGAAAGCTTAAAAAAACTCTGAGTTTGGATAATTTGGACCACGTTTTACGTGTATTTTGACATCTACAGTTCGTTTACCTCCATGCTCGGTTTGTTGCTTACCGGTCTGCTTCAATACGACTATAGTTTCTACGTGTTGGAGCTGGTGGGTCTGGATAGTTCAGTCGGTATAGCGACTCGCTATGACCTGGACGGTCCGGGGATCGAATCCCTGTGGGGGCGAGATATTCCGCAACCGTCCAGACCAGCCCTGGGGCCCACCCAGCCTCCCATGCAATGTATACCGGGTCTTTCCCGAGGTTAAAGCGGCAGGAGCATGGCGTTGACCACCCAGCCCCATCTAGCGCCGAGGCTAAAGAAAGAGTAGAGCTACACCTCTTCTCCCCCTATGGGCCTTCGTGGCCTGTTGTAGGGTGCCCTTTACGTTTACGTATTGGAGCTGTGTCGCTGCTTCGCGACGCTTGATATTTGGCTACTGAATAATTGCGTCATAAACAAACACCCTCCGTACCTCCCACCCGTACCGCCAGACTTGGTCTATGAGTGACAGTGGATGGCTGTCGACCAACCTCTGCTGCTACCATCTACTTGCACCGCACGTGTTAGAGTAAGTGGTTATTGGAAAATGAAAAGCCGCCTTCCGAGTACAATTTCCACATCACCCCATGCGAAAAACACAGGAAACTAGGGATACTGGAGGTTCTCTGAAGGTTGTGGGTAAAGAGTTAAGTTTCTTAAATGTTAAATCGATTGGCAAATATTTAACTGTTTACATGTCGACAGGGCGTAACATCTCTGAAGAGTTCAATCGTCAGAGAGAAGTCTTGATTGCATTTAAATGGAGTTGAAAGATCAAATTGTTTTATTCTTTCAGCTGATATCTGCATCATAATAAAGCTGAAGTATGTATGTCTACTAAATGTATTATTTAAATATTAATTTTTAAGCGTTTATGATAAGAAGAAATTGAATCGTCAATATTTATGTTTTATTCTGTCAATACTTAGTTCTTTAGTCCTTGCCAACTTTAATGCGCTTGCCTCTCAACTAACAAGCGTGATATGTGAATTTAATACAATAGTCAAGCAGTAAAAGGAGCTTCTTCGATTTCTTGACTCTTGAACAAGGGACCGACAGGTTGTCCCGAAACGTCAGTAAGAAAGTAATATCCCAGAAGAGCGCAGATATCATCTGCTTCGCAGCAGAAGCCTGAAATCACACAATGTTTATTCAGCTTAGTGAAGAGATTTTATTCGACGAAAAATCTCAAAGAGAACATGTGCATCTTCAGCTCTAGACCTTAATTTATTTTCCTTAAATCAGCCACATTTCCCTTTTTATGCCGAATTTACAAAACGTGTAGGCTAGCACGTGAGTCACAATTCCTTCTGCCAATTGCTCATGTTAAGTCTATGCTGTAAATTTTTATAGCATAAATTTAATATATTTTGGGCTGTTTTAGTCACATAAATAATACATAAAAATTTGGTTTATAATTACCACGGAACACAGTCCAGTTTCTTTCTAAACACCAACCAGTTAATGCTCTTTTCGCTGTCGTTCTGAGAATCATATAGAACACGTAAGTGCACTCTGTGGGCAAAATGCAGAGTTCGCTCTTAATGTTGAAGCAGCTAGTTATCACTGTGCTCTAACGAGTAGACGGCCAATTTTCTTTGAAGGCGCCAGCTGAGAGTCGAGGCCGAGAGCTGTCCACAAAGTATGATCAGCAATCAATGGCAGAGTCTTGCCAGGCGGAACACGTAACGTGCGGCTCCCAAGTGATTTAGGTTAATAAAGCGCAGAAACCGAACCTAACCTACTCGTATATTTCACACGGAACAGCCAGTAACTCCCCAGATCTCATTCGAAAGAATTGAAAATAAAAGTCAAATGTGTAACGTATTGCGTTATTACGGGGTTATACGGCTTGATATAATAAAGAATAACCGAGAAAAAAAATCGTTTTTCCCCGTCTGTTGCATTTATTGCAGCAGCTTCATATAGCGCGGATTTTTCATTAAAGTCTTTCCACGGCGTCACTAAGATATTACTAGTTGTATGTTTCACAGCAGATTGGTTAATATTTTGTTTCTAATTTGGACTGGGTTCCAACCAGAAGGTATTGTGGGTACCAACCAGAAGGTGTTGTGGGTACCAACCAGAAGGTGTTGTGGGTACCAACCAGAACGTATTGTGGTTTCCAACCAGAACGTGTTGTGTGTACCGACCACAAAGTTTTGTGGGTACCAACCAGAACGTGTTGTGGGTAACAACCAGAACGTGTTGTAGGTACCAACCAGAATGTATTGTGTGTACCAACCGGAAGGTTTTGTGGGTAACAACGAGAAGGTTTTGTGGGTACCAACCAGAACGTGTTGTGGGTAACAACCAGAACGTATTGTGGATACCATCCAGAAGGTATTGTGGGCACCAGCCGGAACGTGTTTTGAGTACCAACCAGAACGTATTGTGGGTACCAGCCAGAAGGTGTTGTGGGTACCAACCAGAAGGTATTGTGGGTACCAGCCAGAAGGTGTTGTGGGTACCAACCAGAACGTATTGTGGGTACCAGGCAGAAAGTGTTGTGGGTACCAACCAGAACGTATTGTGGGTACCAGTCAGAACGTGTTGTGAGTACCAACGAGAATGTATTGTGGGTACCAGCCAGAACATGTTGTGGGTACCAACCAGAACGTATTGTGGGTACCAATCAGAACGTATTGTGGTACCAATCAGAACGTATTGTGGGTACCAATCAGAACGTGTTCAGTAACATTTATTTAGAAAATTTCTGTGTGCTGGACTACGATGACATACTTTTTTTTTAAGTCTTGGAGGTACATGCCGTCATCCACTCTGAAGATAGAGACAGCAGGTACCTTTGAAAAGTTGGTACATTTCTACCGAACTACACGGAATCTCATGTCACAAGACAGCTATCTTCAAAAATTCACCACCATTAGGGCCGCGCAGTCGCAGAAGGATAGGTGTAGCCGCCGTCGACAAACCCCCGAGGGCCAGTGGACAAAGCGGCACTGGGAAAGATTTTTCTCCCAGTACTTCCTTTTTAGCTTGTCAGTATCATTCCACCAATGCTCCGTACTCACATTTTATTCATCTATTATCAACGCTGTATGAACTTAGCGACTGCCAGATTTGTCGCAACACACTTCACAGACTTGAGATCCTCGAATCTCATGAATTCGATCTGTGGCAATTTTATATATTTCAGAGTAGCGTGAGCCGTGAAGGATGTAATCTTGTCAGTGAATATAAACCTATATAACGAATATAAAACGCTTCTTTCAAACTCGGAATCAAAAGATTTCTATCTTGCCTTTCCTAACCAAATTATATGTACAGGACTTATAGCATGAACGTAAGAGAAAAGAAATATACAGGGCTAATCAGGAAAAGTGAAGAGAAGAAACGACTTTGAAGAGTAGTCGAGACAATAATATTAAAGAGAACCTTACAGAGATAATGTGTGAGCATATGTAATGTATCGAGCTGGTTTACAATCATGGCCTGGGGTTCTTGTAAACCCAATAATAAACTCTTTAATTCTATGAAAGGTCCAAAATTTCTTGACGAACTGAGCGGCTGTTAGTTTCTCACTCGACTCTGCTGTGTGAAGGCGTTTTAGGAAAATTGGATAATATATTAGACGGTTCACATTGGGATTTTTGCTTCATGGTACTGTGGTTTTGAAGTAGCGCGTTGAATTGACAACGGCGGCACCGTGTTTCTGCGATACGTTTGTATAATATTCTGCCGTGACACAGTGAAGGAGAGCGCGATATAAACACGCACAACCATGGAGCCCGGAAAACTTAAATTATATAATGTAATATGTTAATTTATTTGAGAAATTGTTATCGCATAATTCGCATTATTATATATTCACAAAAATGTTAGTATGAAGGCTTAACTTTAAGCCTTACCGTGCTGAAATTGCAGTTTAGAATAATTATGTTACTACTATTTGAAATTGGGTATCCACCTACCTGATCCTAGGCAGTAACGAAAAATGATTAGGGATTCAGACATTTTAATTCGTCCAGAAAATTATTATTTGGCTAGTACAATTTTGATTTGTTCGTGGAATTATTTTGGTGGCTCAGTTTCTCATAGCCAAATCAGAAGCATGATTAATTGCCACAGTTTATCCGTGTGTCTACTATTTCCTAAATGCCGTTCAGTTGGAATCAGAGACGGATTTGTGTGATGCTGGATTCACCGCATTCATTTGTTTGTTTGTATGATATAGATTTATTTATTAAAATACCATGGAAAAAACAGAAAAACCAATCATGATGGATCTGACACTTTTTGACGTTGAAACTTCGATAAATTTTCAATTAATACTCCGGGTGTATCAACGTTCTCTGTTTTGGATGCAGGAACAATTAATAATTTCCCTACTCCTACCACTTTCTCCCTCCATTCGATACATCGCAGCCTTCAATAATTCATTTCCGGTGACGCACTGTGATGCAGTTTTGTTTTATAGTACGTTCAAATCTCTGCAGGACGCGCCACGCGAGATTATAAAATTACACTTGACATTTTCCAATTGCAATAAACATTCAGATGTCGTTAAATTGATGGATTGTTTATTTTTAATCGTGATTGCAAACGAACTTAACTTTCATACATATATATCAAACAAAAATAATACTCCGAATCATTTTTCATTTCTAAAATTTGGGGCAATATATTATACGTCTATGCACTATCGACTGTTTTTTGATAAAGGAAAACGGTGTTCGTTCACGTCTGATCATTATAATGTATTTATTATCTCTATGGACGGTACTACATTCCACGTAGCTATATGAATGAGCAGGGAAAAATCGTAGAACTGTGATTCCAGTAGACCTATATGCAAGCTTCTTTATGAAATAAATCTTGTGCAGCTCAATTTTTGAACATCTAATTTGTTGGCTTTTGAAATGGCTTCACTCTTTCGTAGTAACCTTTAAGTATAGCCCAATGAAATGTAAATCTATTGAAAAGCCCAGAATGGCAGCTTATATGTAGGTTATGTAAAGCTGAATTACTCTAATAATATTCTGATAGTGACTATATATTTTACCTTTATGTACTAAGAAGAGCAATCACTTATGTGTTTATTTGCATATATGTAATTTTTATATATTTTTTTATAAAGTACACGATGATTATAATAGGCCATTAACAATTTAAAGTTTACCCAAGCACGAAACTGATCTAAACAATGTATAAAGCAATAAGTTCCTACCTCACAAAGAACGTAGTATGCCTACATTAAGAAGTACTTAAGATTAATAGTGCCTGGGGACATAATCTTTCTTTATTGTGATTATAATACGAAACGTATGAAATACATGTGTGTCAAAAACGTGTGTATATTTACCACCATATTTTAAAGTGTTAAATAATTCGTTTGATAGGCGTGTTGTATAAGCAGGAACTAAGAGAATTACCTGTTCTGGAATTTATTTATTTTGGAACTTATTTTAGATGTTAAGAGGCTGACTAGCAGATGGACTAACTAAATAATCTACAAGTCACATAAAAGTTAATTATTTTTTAGCCGATTCCAGTGGCCGCTCAGTCTAAGGCGTGCTTCTGCGGCCACTGGGATTGCGGGTTCGAATTACACTGGTGGAACGGCTGTTTCTCTCCTCAGTCGGGCTGATCACTTGTCCACAGGAGTGTGGTGTGTCTGAGTGTGATCGTGAAGTATTGATAATGAGAAAGCCCTGGCCCACTAGAGGCTGTTGCGCCATAAAAAGTAGAGCCTAATTCAATCAAGAGATTCCCAACATTTTATGGAACATGAAATTTTACCACCATCTTCGTGAAGCCTTCCAGTGACTCCTATTCTGAGCTTTTACATAATCTCACGCCCTCTGTCTTTAAGATCAGTTTTAATATTATCAAAGAAACCTTTCCGTTGATTCATTTTAAAAGGACCCGGGAATATACACATATTTTATTCACAGGTGTATATTATGCTGCATAAAATATTTATTGTTGGCTTATGGTTACTAAATGAGCATAATTATATTCTTACCAGTGAACTGTTAAAGACGTATTTACTAATGACACTGAATTTTTTACACTCTGAAATTGCCATAGAGTGGCATTTAATCTAAACATAAACTAGGTAAATATATAGAAGAATGTAGAATAAGTAGTATTACGCAGAAAGTGTTTTAAAGGAAATGGTGAGAATCTTGCTGCGACGAACAAAGAACAAAATAGCTAAGCCAAAGTTATGAATTGGCAGTATAACTTTTGTTGCAAGGTAAAGAGAAATAAAAAGAAGAGTAACTCATATACAAAATGTTTTATGTCGCTGTTAGGAGTAACTTCGTAAGACAGAAAAAGAAACGAAAAAATAAATGAAGATATTTAGTTCAAAGTGAGAATGTAGTGCCAGAAGTAAATGAACATCAAGCGAAATGCATAGAATAAGAAGACAGGATAAAACAGATTGTACTGCCAAAATTAATATACTTATACACTCCAGAATCACACATAGACGTGAGAAGAACAGATTTAAAATTTATGAAGGCCGGTACGTTTTTGTAGCATCGGATGCCCCAGTTTGATGAAGACGAATGTAACATTATGCAGAGTGTTCCGCATAAAGAGTGCCAAATTTCAGGATGTTATTCAATGAGACATTTTGAGTGAAAAATGCTTATCAACATATATCCGATTATCAGCCGTTGCAGCACAACGAGCATGTTGTTATTTCAAAATACTGCAGAATACCGCAAGTTGTCATTTCTTATGAAACATGTTCGCTCTTACTGCCGTATCTGGTAAACGCTACTCCGTCGTCATTCTCTTCTGAGATGTGCAGAATTGTAGGGGTATTTTGGAACTATAATCAGAGTAACGTAGCTGAAAATTGACGTTATTTTAATCTATCTATTCAAAACTGATCTTTGACTGGCATGTCGTAACATAACTACATAAAGCAACATATCTGACTCGATAAAGTAACAATAAATTGTTATCTGTCTCTGTGTTATCGTCGGACACAATTTTATTCTGGGTAATGTTTACTTGATATGGAGTATCCACGTTGGTGTAACATTCATAATGCATATAATGAATGTTACACAACCAGGGATATTCCGTTTATGGATTATCTGTGCTAATCTAGCGCTTACCTACCGATACAAGAACCTGAAAACGAAATTATACAATTGCAATGCTAATATGTTCTTCCATAAAGAATGCCTAAGGCTAACATTAGTACCTAATTACGTTAACAAAAATCTTTTAAATAATACCAAAATTTCTAATACAATGTTCAAGACAATACAAGTCCTTATGTGGAAACATCAGTCTACAGTACATTGGGTAAGGTTTGTTTGCTTCCTTTGTGGTGTAATCGGACACACGTTGTACAGTAAAAAAAAAAGTAATCGATATATTTCCTACGTAATGTTACATGACACATGATTTTGTTTATATGTGTACAATATCATAAAACGTATGGGGGTACGCGGTGGCGCAGTTTGTTGAGGCACTGCTGTACAAGCTGGTAGGTCGCGGGTTCCATTCCCGATGGTGTCATTGGAATTTTTCATTGACATAATCCTTCCGGTCGCACTATGTCCCTGGGGTTGACTCAGCCTCTAACAGAAATGAGAACCAGGAATATTTTCTGGGCGGTAAAGGTGGCCGGTGCGTAGGGCTGACAACCTTATCACCTTCATGTGCCGATTGTCTTGAAATCTGGTAGCCTCAACCGCCTGGAACCCTCAGGGCCTGTCCAGGCCTGTACAAGAATTGCTTTATAAAACATGTGAATTATAAAACATTCTGTTACAGCTATGTATGTTTATTTGCATGTATTAAAATTCTCGTAAGATGGAACTGTGGATAGTCGGGTATGTGCCTATGTAGCATTTTCTACTCAAATTGTTCATAAAATAACATCCTCAATTGTGGTACCGTATACAGAACACACTGTGTGTGGGCCTACTCTGGTAGAATAATGTACTGACTACATGTAGTTGGCGGTTTCAGCTGTTTAATGATGTCTGGTTTCAGGCATAATTTACCTTTCGAAAGAGAAAGTCGACTCAATCCAATTTCATTAAAGCGTGTTTTGCATCGGAACACATCCATTCAAATTAAGTACAATTCAAATGCAGGCTGTATTGTGTAGTGACATATAGGTCGCATGTTTGTCAGCTCGAATGTAAACGGAAATATATACTGTGCTGCATTAATGAAGTTATAGGTACTAGCATTCGGGTTGCAATTTTGGGTTCGTGCCAAAAGCAATGTTTTGTTTCGAGCATTCTTTTTTGTAAATATCATTAGCATTTTAAAGGACAGTGCTTACCTTATGTGCCACGTGCTTAACATTCAGTAATACTGAATAGTGTTAACACAGTATACTAAAGTGTATGGCATGCTTGTCGAATATAAACAGAGTATTAAATTGTCGCATTTTTAATTGAGAATTTCCGTGTTTTCTGCGAGATGTGAACTGAGATTTTAGATATTATTTGAAGGAATTTTGTGACACAGAAGTTAAAATATAAGCTCGCATAAATCATACCCGTCTACATTGGCAACATATTGTTTTGTGTGACCTTATGTATTGTGGTACTGAGGGTTATGACGCTGTGTCTTTTGATACTTGGGTACCGACCGTTCGGAGGAACATAATGTCTGCAAACCAAACTCTCCGAAACGCTGATACGCACCTGTCGGTGTATAAGGCATCTTGATTCATCGTCCCACAATTTGATCCATCACCCGAACTCTCATAGTCCTATGCGTGTGGAGAGTGTTTACTGAGTTGACAAAGTTGAGCAAATTTTGGCACATTTGCTGAAATTTGTTTTGCGAAATTAAATTGTTACAAAAAAATCGTCTTTTCCCAGTGCTCCACGAAACAAACTATATCATTGTCTCTAGGATGTGTTAACCTTTAGTCTGGTAGACGTGTACCGTGGCTTCATAAGAACGCGGTTATTCAACCTTCAAGGTAGATGAGTGCTTTCCTGATGATGAACCGTACTACATGGTATAAAAATATTATTCTTCGTTATTATTACAGTAGAACTCCGCTTATCCGGAAGCTTGTTATCCCGATCGCCAATTATCCGGATCGGCTTTGCCTGTCGGGTAAATTTTTCGAGAATTCTAAAAAAATTACTGTGTTATGGTTTTTAGAACTTCATATCAGACGTAGTCGAAAGGTTTAGAATCAGTATTGCTAAAGAGTAACAAACGGAATTTATCTTTACTGAAGTTTCCATATCTGTCCAGGCAATTATTTGGCAACGAGGTCCGGTCAGAAAAATGTCAAATGCACATACTTTGTTTTTTTTTGTTTACAACTGTAATAAAAACAGTTCAGGCTTACTTGTACTGCTATTCCGCTACTTTCCCACACAGTCCCCGCCAAAGCTGTTCATAGCAGCCTTTATCCTGTGTTATCTGGCTTTGAGTCACTCTTGCTTCCACCTTGCGTTCATCTCTATATTGTGCTTGCCAAGATTTGGATTCAGCGCTGGTCACGGATGTCAACCAATCGGCGACGAATTCCCCTGATGTAGTCGTAACAGTGTAGATTATTTGATTACGAAATTATGCGTCAATTAAGCTTACTTTTGACCGACTCTGTTAAATAAGTTCATGTTTGTTGTCACTGGACGCGATGAGATTGCTGTCAGTGATATAAGAAGTGTAGATTTTTTTCCCCGAGATTTGTCTATAGCGAGTTTATTCTGATCATTCAACAATACGGTCTACTGTTTGCAGCACACTGGATCCAATACATTGTTGTTTTATTTTCTTTCATCTTGTTCAGCTTTTTAGTTATGAGGAAAATGGCTGAATAAGGATTCCATCTTCCACATTTTTATGATTATTTGCGCCTTCTTTTCTTTTTATGATCTTGGCTGCATTTCAACTGCTCCCCATGGGCTCGTAACAAGCCCTGGATTGGGCGCGGGTGAGATTAAACCTTTCAAGATGCGCAGACCGCGGCCGGCCCATTCAGAACGCGGAAGCAGCGAAAACAGATACTGCGCTTTAGTTTCCCCTGACATTATGGAACAGCGGGAGGTAGCCCACGGCCACAGCTATCTATAAATATAATTAATACATACCTATTGATCTTTATTGGTTGTACTTTCTTATACACTGCAAAAATTGCCTTGCATTATATTTGAAATTGTCGGATTACAGGTCTTGGTATAAATATGTGCATCTACTACACAAAGTGATTCATAGCACAGATTATAATTTACTATGTTCTGTACGTATTAATTACGTGATGTTATTTTTTTGCTTTTAGATAAAGTATTATAAATTATGTACAGTCACTTATAAAATTAAGATATAAGTATATTAATTGCTATGTGCTAACTGATAACAAAATGAGGAAAGTACTTCTTGGGAAACTGATAGTAAATTACCTGGTCTATAAATCTGCCCTTTGTGCTCGTGTTAGAAGGATTCCATACTGGGTTTGTTCTGAGCCATATTGATCGATTTCCTTAATCACATAATTTAATGTTATTCTTTCATCCACCCAACGGTCTCTTAGGGGTTTCTGACGTTTAGTTTTACCAACCAAAAACCAGTACGCATTTCTTATGTATCCATTGATCTTGCAAAGCCAATCAATTTTAATTCACTTTATCTTCGGGCATTTTCCTTAGAAGAGGACTATGTAAACATTTATTGAACGTATGGGTCATGAATTTCAGAGTTTGCTTGATCTGGCAGACCCCAAAATTGATAAAATCAGAAATGTGTTTAAACACCTGATAAAACTGAAAATTTTACATTATGCCATGCCTCTCGATTTTCTGATCTGAAATATTTCCTAGAGAAGCAAAACCGGTAATACCTCCAACTTCAGTTTCGGGGGTTCCCGGTTAAAATCACAGACAGGACAGCGACTGAATTCCGTCGTTGTTTTTCCCAGTCCCTGAAGAGAAATGTGGGTGTCGTACCTCAACGGAAGCCACAAACGCTTCTTTGTACCTCCTTGCCAGTTCCTTATTCATCAGACTTCTTATCATTACCTTAAAATTCTTACCATTCGACGTCCAGTATCTCAGATCCTGAGAGAAACTTGAAATAAAATGTGCATAAATAGAATAACACACAATAACTACCAAGGATGCTGGAATTACGGAGGTAATGATGTCTGCTCCCGTTTACCATACTGCGACGTAACTACAAAATGTGTGATGATTCAAACCGCTTCAGTTTTATCCGCATTTACCCGCGTCAATTAATACTTTAATTAGATCACTTCATTTAGTTACCGAAAGGACAATTCGACGTTTGCCATATGACGTCAATTTACTGCATGAAAATAATTTCACACATCATTTCAATTATTCTATCTAATAATTGTGAAACAGAATTGGCTTCATTATCGCTGTTCTGCCTGACATTATAATCCATAAATTTTCAATACCGAAATAATTTATTGGTTACATATTTGTTACAAGGGGCACAATTATGCGACTTTTTATAAAGCAGGTTTTGCTTTCTCTTCTAACATAATACGGCCTGCCTAGTATTTGAAGTCTAAAGTGCAACTAAACGAGGTTTATAAGTCGTTTCCTTACTTCACAGTGTAAACAGTCCCATCAGACATAGCAAGGTAACCCTCTTAAGTGTGTTTGGTAAAAGATTGCTATTTATTGAGAGAATCGTATGGAACACATATAAACAATTTTTGGGTAAAATTCAGAGTTTGTATGGGGGAACGTGTGTTACTTATTTTGCCATAAAGTACGAGTATTACATTTTATTTTAGGAATAAACGCTTAGTGCCCTAATGTGACACAACGCTATGAGCAATAAATTAAATTGTAAGTACTTTCAAGGTTAACTTTTGGATGAAAATAAACTTTCCATGATGAAGGATGCAGAGAAATGGTATAGTTTCTGCAAGCCTTGGTATATTTTGAAACGATCTTATTGAAATGATGTTAAATGTATGGACAACTAGAAAACGTATGTGTTTTCGCAAGGAATATATTTGCTTTCCTTTTCATTATAACTATATAACCAAGGGTGGCTAAATTTTTGAAGAAGGAATAAAACTGAAATAGAGGAAATTAATATTTCCACGTAATTAACAAGAGAACAATGTAGTACTATAAAGGTAATATTGAAAGGCGATCGAGAAATCATTGTAGCCTTAGTTATCCAGCATGCAATGCGCATGCGCCGTATAGTCATCTGTGGCTTCTGTGGCTGTACCTTATTTTTCCACATTATCTCAAAAGCAGCACGATTTTCGGGAAAAAAAAGTTACTGAAAATAAAATGTGTTTTGATTTCTCTACAACTTTTGTCTAAAACATTTCTCATTCTACGAAGAAATCAACGCGTTTTCATCATGCACGTCTATATGTGAAGTACTCAAAATCTTGTCAGATTTTAATAAAACTTGAATTTTCTCGACAGTTTTTTGAAAAAATTCTCAAATGTGAAATGAAATTAAAATCCTTCCAGTGGGAGTCGAGTTGTTCCATGCGGACGGACGGACAGATATGAAGATGTAATATCGTTTTTGGCAATTTTGCGAACGCGCCTAAAAACATAATCATAGGGAATAAGCATTCAAATTGCATCCACAAACCCTACCGCAGCGCTATACGTCAGTTAGTGACTGTGGCTACCGTGTATATTGGCAAAACAATGAAGTAAGTTTCATAGTATGCTATCTGTTGTTGTTTTATGATAGGCTTGCGCTCAAACAAGAGCAGTTTTCTTATTATGTAAACTATATACTGTACTTAATTTGAAAGTGTCGTGTTCTTACATATTACGATGTAATTTCATTACAAATTTTTGTGACTTTTGACTACATGAACATGATATATTTTCTGGATTTGAGATTGTTCTATTTAGTTTAACTAGGATAGGAAAAATATTTACTTTATTTTTTCAGTTGTATTAAAAATTACGAAACAAACGTGGCCGTTCACAAAATTTGTTGAAGATTTCACCTCGAGTTGGTTCACAACAATACAATTTTATCATTAAAATGCAAAGGGGAAAAAACGAAGAAAAAAGAACACCGGCTTACTTAGCGCTTCGCTTGTCCTTTATTATATAAAAAGATAAAAGCTCAGTTTAAGTTAATGAGACTTCGCGGCTTAATATCCGCTCTTTTACTTCTCATCTCGGGAAAATCTCGTTATTTTATTTTTTATTATTATTATGATTCACGTTCAAGTCTCTTCTTCTGTTTTTTTAACAGCTCCCGCTTCGCTGATGCTTTCTACGTCCTGCCCCCTGGCGGCAGTCTCGCTAATTAAAAACATTGTTGCGGGGAAAATGAGAATCGCAGAGCAGGAGACAGGGCTCCTTGTCGGTAAGTACAGCTTGGTTTTATTTTTGTAGAACCTCCGCACATGCTGTCGTATTTATACACAGCGATCTGCTTCTGTATGTTGATGGAATGTTTCGCAGTTGAAAAAAATATATACTCGCTTTTCTTCCTTCCCTGATTTAACTCCTTTTCAAATAAACTTATAAGCTCAAAAGATTCTTCCTATTACACAACACATGAAACAAATCCAAAGTTTTAATTTTTTGGATAACTTTTCCTTAACACAACACCAGAAATCTCGTTTAATTATGATTACTAATAGACCGGTCTCTGCAGTTTTAAATTTATATGGCGTGCTTTAAATTAAAACTGAGAGGAGTGTTACAGTAAAAATCAGCCCGACTTCCACGTGATTGTTTGAAAGTCCGCACAGAGGAAAATTACGTGTCTCTCAGATTGACTTAATCAAGTT